>VFQP010000146.1_pt1 | contig 198042 bp, 192 predicted proteins | sample 3512351 | NCBI WGS metagenome assembly VFQP01 (sample SAMN10412372, study PRJNA504923) | tailings metagenome | isolation source: Relicate 1 Philex TSF1 revegetated site | place: Philippines: Tuba, Benguet | collected 2017-08-29 | reverse complement strand
CCAACGGCTACACCGCGACCAAGCACCAGCGCGAGGTCGGCACCGGCTATTTCGACGCCGTGTCGATGGCGATCACGGGCGGCCAGTCGTCGACCACCGCCATGCACGAATCGACCGAGCACGAGCAGTTCCGCCCGGCCGCCGAGTAGGCCAGCGGGGAAATAATCAGAGGAAACGCCCGAAGGGCAGAAAAGCAGAACGGAGACCAGCCATGGCACCGAAGACCCGCGTCAAGGAACGCGCCGAGGAACAGGCCTCGGCGATGAACGCCGACCAGCAGGCGGCGATCCGCATCGTCGCCAACGACCTTCATCGCCTCAACCAGGCGGTCATGAAGGCGGTCGAGGCGGGCGTATCGGTGGAGCTGGTGCGCTCGGCCCGCCACCACGGCGGCGAGGGTAACTGGGGCGACCTGCTGATCCCGGTCATCGTCACCCAGAACCAAGGCTGATCCAGACGACTGCACGACCGGAGCGCGGGGCCGCGAGGCCCCGCGTTTCGCTTTTCCCGAGGGGCGGCAGCCCCGCCTCCCCTTCCCATCCGTTCCGCGGCGCGGCTATAGTCGCGGCATCAGCAACAGTTCCTGGTGATGGATGCCGCCGGCGAAGAAGGAAGCCCGTCCTGCAACGAGGCGTCAGCGCACGCCTGCCTATGTGAAGAACAAGCGTGGCGTGAAGAACTGGCGGGAGGCCGACGCCTGGTTCGAGTGGCGCGGCATCGAAGACGTCGAATGCATCACGCCCGACCAGGCCGGCATCGCCCGCGGCAAGATGATGCCGTCGAAGAAGTTCACGTCGAACACCTCGCTGGCGCTCCCCTCCGCTCCCTTCATGATGACGATTTCGGGCGACTATCCCGAGGACGGCAAGGGTTTCGAATATCCGGAGGACGACGGCGACCTGAAGCTGGTGCCCGACCTGACGACGCTCTCGGCGGTGCCATGGGAAACGGACCCGACCGCGCAGGTGATCTGCGACCTCGTCCACCAGGACGGCCGCAACGTGGAGTTCACGCCGCGCAACGTGCTGCGAAGGGTGGTCGCCGCCTATGCGGAGCGCGGCCTGAAGGCGGTCGTCGCGCCCGAGATAGAGTTCTACCTCGTCCGCAAGAACCCTGACCCCGACTACCCGCTTGCCCCACCCGTCGGTCGTTCAGGCAGGCCGATCGGCGGCGGCGCCGGCTATTCGATCGCCGGCGTCAACGAGTTCGACGAACTGATCGACGACATCTACCATTTCTCGGAAGCACAAGGGCTCGAGATCGATACGCTGATCCACGAGGAAGGCGCCGGCCAACTCGAGATCAACCTGCGGCACGGCGACCCGGTCGAGCTTGCCGACCAGGTGTTCCTGTTCAAGCGCACGATCCGCGAGGCGGCGCTGAAGCACGAGACCTACGCCACCTTCATGGCGAAGCCGATGCAGGGACAGCCCGGCTCGGCGATGCACATCCACCAGTCGATCATCAACAAGAAGACGGGCCGCAATGTCTTCACCAACGAGGACGGCAGCGAGACCGACGCCTTCTTCCACTTCATCGGCGGCATGCAGCGGCACGTGCCGAGTTCGCTGGTGATGTTCGCGCCCTACGTCAACTCTTACCGGCGGCTGACACAGGCGGCGTCGGCCCCGGTCAACACGAAATGGGGCTACGACAACCGCACGACCGCGTTCCGCGTGCCGCGCTCGGACCCGGCGGCGAGGCGGGTCGAGAACCGCATCCCCTCGTCGGACGCCAATCCCTACCTCGCGCTCGCGGCTTCGCTCGCTTGCGGGCTGCTCGGCATGGTCAACAACCTCAAGCCGGACGCCGCGATCCTGACCACTGCGAACGAGGACGAGATCGACCTGCCGCGCGGGCTGCTGGAGGCCGTCGACCTGTTCGAGAACGATGCCGACCTGCGACAGGTGCTGGGCGAGACGTTCGTCTCGACCTATGCCGCGATCAAGCGCGCCGAGTTCGAGACCTTCATGGAAGTCATCAGCCCGTGGGAGCGGGAGTTCCTGTTGCTGAACGTGTGATGACCTATCAGTCCCCCATCTCCCCCGGCCGTTCGTGGTATGAGGACACGGCCGGTCCCCGCCCCGAATACGCGCCGCTCGACGGCGACCGCACCGCCGACGTCGCCATTGTCGGCGGCGGCTTCACCGGGCTGTCGGCTGCCGCGCATCTCGCCAAGGCCGGCGTCAATGTCGTGCTCATTGACGCGCATCGCTTTGGCGACGGCGCCTCGGGCCGCAATGGCGGCCAGCTCGGCACCGGCCAGCGGGGCTCGCTGGACGAGATGGAGGCAGCCTGGGGTTGGGAGCGCGCCAAGGCGCTGTTCGACATCGCCGAGGAAGCAAAGGCGCACGTGCTCGAATTCGCGCGGGTCAATGCGATCGGGATCGACTTCGTACCAGGCCAGCTCTCGGTCGCGCACAAGAAGCGCTATGTCGAAGACTACCGGAAGTATGCCGACTACATGCGCGAGCGTGCCGGCTATCCGCACGTCACCTTCATGGATCGGGAGGAGACTGCATGGCGGCTCGGCTCGTCACGCTATCACGGCGGCGTGCGCGACGCCGGCACCGGCCACATCCATCCGCTGAAACTGACGATCGGCACGGCGCGCGTCGCGGCCGAGGCGGGTGCGACGCTTCACGAAAAGACCGCCGCGACCCGCATCGAGAACCGCGGCGCCAAGGTCGCGATCACCACGCCGACGGGCAGGATCACGGCCGACAAGGCGCTGATCGCCACCAACGCCTACAATGCCGGGCTGGAGAAGGAGAGCTCGTCGCACATCATGCCGATCGGCTCGTTCATCGGCGCGACCGTGCCGCTCGGCGCTGACAGCCCGGTATTGCCAGGGGGCGAGTCGGTGGACGATTCCCGATTCGTGGTGCGCTATTTCCGCAAGTCGGTCGACGGGCGGCTGCTGTTCGGGGGGCGCGAGATCTACGCCGTCACCGACCCCAAGGACATTCCGGCGGCGATCAGGCGGCAAATCGTCGAGATCTACCCGGCACTCAAGGACGTCGAGATTACCCATGGCTGGGGCGGCTATGTCGGCATCACGGTGCCGAGGAAGCCGTTCGTGCGCGAGGTGATGCCCAACGTCATCTCGGCCGGCGGCTATTCCGGCCACGGCGTGATGCTCTCCAACTTCATGGGCAAGCTCTACGCCGAGACGGTCGCCGGCAACCGCGACAGGCTCAAGCTGTTCGAGGAACTGAAGATCCCGGCCTTCCCCGGCGGACAGCGCTTCCGCTCCGTCCTGCTTTTCCTGGCGCTCAACTGGTACGCGCTCAGGGACCGGATCTAGCGATTCCCAGCGATCCCGGGTCGCCTCCGGCGCGCATGCGCCTGACCGCCATCTCGGCTCCGATCGCAAGGCCGAATGGCAGCCAGAATGTGACCCACGGCCATGTCGGATGGGTGATCATCAACTGGTAGTCGAACATGCCGGCGACGGCGATCGTCACAATCACCGCGAGCACCGTCGAATTGCCGGTGGCGCGCCAGTAGGCGAACGACCAGTAGACGCCGCCCGCCAGGATGAACACCATCGAGGCCGCGGCGACGATGCCGCCGCGCAGCCAGCCCGACAGGACGAGGTTGTGCGCCTGGTCGACGAAGACGCCGCCTGCCACGGCACCCACCGGGCTGAAGGACCCGTAACCGAGCCACGGCCGATCGAGGATCAGATCGAAGAACGACGCCCAAAGCTCGGGCCTGTTGCTGAGGCCCCGCAGGAAAAGTGCGAGGCGTATGTCGGGCGAGACAAGGATGGCGACAAGCAGGAGCACCGCGGCGGCGGCGACGGCATACTGGAGGCGTCGCGACCTGGTCATTGCCAGCACGACGACGCCGACTGCGACGGCCACCAGCGCGCTGCGTGATTGTGTCAGCATCACCGCCGCGCCCACGAAGATCGCCGCGAGCGCCGCAATTCGGCGATGGCGGCTGAGCGCGCCGACGTCGGTGCAGGTGGCCAGCGCGCCCACGAAGAACACCACATAGGTTGCGCTGATGTTGGTCGAATTCGAATAGCCCGGCATGCCGATCGTCGTGGTGAGCCGGTAGGCGATGACGGTGTAGGCATAGCGGTAGTCGAGGTCGCGAAAGAATATGAAGGTGTTGATGGCCACACTCAGAGCAACGGCGGCCGCCACATAGGAAAAGAAGCGCTCCGTGAAGCGAGGCCAGGCGCTGACCATCGAACCCGCAATGAGCAGGAAGGCGGCGATCAGCATCGTCGCCTCGACCTGCTGCCCCATCTGGCGCCCGGTTGCGTCGCCGCCGGCGAATGTCGCCACGTCCATCGCAAGGAGATAGGCGACGCAGGCGACCAGCACGGTCGACGGCGCCACCGCCTTCCTGCCCGGCCCGAACAGCGCCAGACCGCTCACCGGCAGGACGACAGCGACATAGATGCTGCGCGGCAACGCGTCGTTGGCGAAGAAGATGGTCGCGACGAAGATCATCAAGGCGGCAGCCGGAAGCCGCCATTCATGGCTCCAGGCAGCCATTGCTTCGAGGCGGCGGGCGACCCGGAGATCCATGCGTACTTTCTGCGCGTCCACGTATCGGCCCCCCTTGCACCGTTCAGGCGACAATCGTGGCCGGCCCGGGCATGTAACCGTCGTTTGCGACAGGGAGACCGGGCATCCGCTTGCTAGCACAGGTGACGGGCGCGATCCATGGCGGTACGACCTCCGTCAAGAAGCGCGATGCGCGTTCGCTCCCGGTGATCCCCAGCCCCGGGAGCCCGTGGCTTGACGCTTCCGGCCGATCCGACTAGCCAAGCCCATCCATCCGTCCTGCAGGCCACCATGACCGAAAAGTCGCCGTCCACCCGCGCCGTCGAGGCCGAAAAGCTCCTGGAACGCCTCGGCAAACGCGAAAGCCGCGTCGCCGTGATCGGCATGGGCTATGTCGGCCTCCCTCTCGCCGTCGCGTCATACCACGCCGGTTTCGGCGTGCTGGGCTTCGACATCGACCCCTGGAAGATCGGCCAGCTCAACGGCGGGAAGTCCTACATCGGTCGCATTCCCGACGACATGATCGGAGACATGCGGCGCTCGGGGCGCTTCGAGGCGACGGACGATTATGCCCGCTTCGCCAGCTGCGACGTCATCGTCATCTGCGTGCCGACGCCGCTGAACAAGTATCGCGAACCCGACCTTTCCTACATCGTCAAGACGACAGAGGGCATCGCGCCACACCTTCGCAAGGGCCAGCTCATCTCGCTGGAATCGACGACATATCCCGGCACCACGCGGGAGGTGATGAAGCCGATCCTCGAGGCCGGCGGCCTGAAGTCTGGGAGTGACTTCTTCCTCGCCTTCTCCCCGGAGCGGGAGGACCCCGGCAATCCGGACTATCACACCGCGACCATTCCGAAGGTGGTCGGCGGCGACGGGCCGGATGCGAGCCTCATTGCCGAGACCTTCTACGGCGCCGTCGTGAAGCGGGTGGTGCCGGTCGCCAGCTGCGAGGTGGCGGAAGCCGTGAAGCTGACCGAGAACATCTTCCGTTCGGTGAACATCGCGCTCGTCAACGAGCTGAAGCTGATCTACGGGCGCATGGGCATCGACATCTGGGAGGTGATCGAGGCGGCGAAGACCAAGCCGTTTGGCTACATGCCCTTCTATCCCGGGCCCGGTCTCGGCGGCCATTGCATCCCGATCGACCCGTTCTACCTGACGTGGAAGGCGCGCGAATACGAGGTGCCGACCCGGTTCATCGAGCTCGCCGGCGAGATCAACACGCGCGCGCCCTACCACGTGGTCGACGCGCTGGTGGACGCGCTGAGCCAGCGCAGGCGCAAGTCTCTGAGCGGCGCGCGCATCCTGCTCTTCGGCCTCGCATACAAGAAGAACATCGAGGACATCCGCGAGAGCCCGGCCTTCACGCTGATCCGGTTGATCGAGGAGCGCGGCGGCATGGTCGATTACTACGACCCGTTCGTGCCGACGATCCCGATGACCCGCGAACACAGCGAACTCGCCGGCCGCCGCAGCGTCGCCTTCGATCCGGCCGCCTTCGCGGGATACGATGCCGGGCTGATCTGCACCGACCACAGCGATGTCGATTATGATGCGATCGTCGGCGCGATGGAACTGGTCATCGATACCCGCAACGCCACCCGCAATGCGCCGACCCGGGCCAACGTGGTGATGGCCTGAGCCGATGGCGCGACCCCTGCGCGTCTGGCTGGTCCAGACCGGTGAGGAACTGCCGGTCGATCCGGGACCGCCGCGGCTGCTGCGCACGGCGCTGCTCGCGCGCGAACTGGTGAAGCGCGGGCACGAAGTCACCTTCTGGAACGCCAGCTTCAACCACCAGCAGAAGCTCCAACGCACCGACACCAGCCGGTTCGAGACGATCCCGGACGGCTATCGGGTCTGCTACCTGCACGGCCGCGCATACAGCAGCCACGTCTCGCTGACCCGCATCCGCAGCCACCAGGACAACGCCGCCGAGTTTGCCCGGCTGGCGCCGAAGGAGCCGCAGCCGGACGTGATCCTTTCCGGCCTGCCCACGCTGGAGCTTTGCGACGCCGTCGCCAGCTACGCCAAGCCGAGGGGCGTGCCGTTCGCCATCGACTGCCGCGACATGTGGCCGGACGTGATCGCCGACCACCTGCCGGGTCTGGTGCGTCTCGGCGCCTGGCCGGTGCTCGCCTACTGGCGGCACCTGCGATATCGCGCGCTGTCGAAAGCGACGGGGGTGACAGGCGTCACGGACCGGTTCGTGGAATGGGGTCTGGCCGCGGCCGGACGGCAGCGCCGCCCGCTCGACCGCGCCTTCCACCTCGCCATCCCGGCCGAACTGCCGCCCGAACATGAGATGCGGGCCGCCGACGCGTTCTGGCTGGAACGACTCGGGCCGCCGGATCCGGCCACCGTCACAGCCTGCTTCGCCGGCACCTTAAGCCGCCGGCTCGACATCCCAGCCTTCGTCAAAGGGGCGACCGAAGTCGGGTCCGAAACCGCCAGGCGCCTCAAGGTCGTGATCTGCGGCAAGGGCGACCTGGAGAATGAGGTGAAGGCCCAGATCACCGGCCATCCGCATGTCGTGTTCGCAGGCTGGCGCAGCGCGGCGGAACTGCGCAGCCTGATGCTGCGCTCAGACTTCGGCGTGCTCCCGTATCGCAACACCGATGACTTCCTGAACCACTTCGTCAACAAGATGGGCGAGTACATGTCGGCCGGGCTGCCGGTGATGACCGGCCTCGACGGCCTCATGGGCGAACTGCTCGCCAGCCGCGACCTCGGAATCCGGTACGATGTCGGTGACGCGTCGAGCGTCGCGCGTGCGCTGCGGGGTGCGGTCGACGGCGTCGCGCCGCTGCGGGGCAAGAAGTCCGCGGCGATCGCCACCTATCGCGAGCTGTTCGATCCGACCCGAATCTACCCCGGTTTCGCCGATTATCTCGAGGAACTGGCGGCATCCGCAAACTTGCGCCCGGCGCAACCTCTACGATAGGAAGCCGCGGGCGATGACCGACAGCGGCTCCGAACGGACGGCCATGGACACCGGACACTTTGTCGACGTGACGGAAATGGCGGGCCAGAAGGTGTCCGGCGAACAGCTGATGCGGACGTGCCACCGCTATTACTGGGCGCGCCCCTACGTCGAAGGCAAGGACGCCGTCGAGGTCGCCTGCGGCTCCGGCCCGGGCCTTGGCTACTTGAAGCAGCACGCCCGCTCGATCCGCGCCGGCGACATCTCGGCCGAGGTGCTGGCGCTCGCCAGGGCGACCTACGGCGAGACGATCGAGCTCGCAGTCTTCGACGCCGCCGCCATGCCCTATGCCGACGCGTCGGTGGATGCGGTGCTGCTGTTCGAGGCGCTGTATTACCTTCCCGACGCCGACGCCTTCATGCGCGAAGTCAGGCGCGTGTTGCGGCCGGGCGGACATCTCTTGATCGTCACGGCCAACAAGGACCTCTACGACTTCAACCCCAGCCCGTTCTCAACGACTTACTTCGGTGTCGTGGAACTGGACCGACTCTGCCGGGAACACGGCTATACGCCCGCTTTCGCGGGGTTAGTGGATGTAACAAAAGTTTCCTTGCGCCAGCGCGTGCTGCGGCCGATCAAGCGGCTGGCGGCAGGTCTGGGTCTCATCCCGAAGACCATGGGTGGCAAGGAATGGCTGAAGCGCATCTTCTTCGGGTCGATGGTCGACATGCCCGCGTCGATTCTGGAAACCCCGTTTTCGTATTTCGAGCCGACCGGCATTCCCGGTAACAGCCCCGACCGGCGCCACAAGGTCATCTATTGCGCTGCGCGCCTCGATCCGTAAGGAACCCCCATGTCCCAAACGATACTGAAGTCGTCCGCCGACGCGCAGCCCCGCAACATCCCGTTCTTCAACTATCCCGGTCTCTTCGCCGAACACGAGACCGAGTTCATGGCGACGATCCATGACGTGCTGAAGCGCGGCGCCTTCATCATGCAGAAGGACCTGTTCGAGTTCGAGGCCGCGCTCGCCTCCTATCTCGGCGTCAGGCACGTCTTCGGCGTCGCCGACGGCACCGTGGCGCTGACGCTTGCGCTCAGGCTCGCCGGCGTCGGCGAAGGCGACGAGGTGATCGTGCCGTCGCACACCTTCGTCGCGACGGCCGCGGCCGTGAACCATGTCGGCGCCGTGCCGGTGCTCTGCGACTGCGGCCCTGACCACATGATCGACGTTTCCAGCGCCGACGGTCTCGTGACGTCGAAGACCAGGGCGATCATGCCGGTGCAGCTCAACGGCCGCACCTGCGACATGGACCAGGTCGGCGCGTTCGCTGCCAGGCACGGCCTGAAGATCGTCGAGGATTCCTGCCAGGCGCTGGGCGCCAAGTACAAGGGTCGCTTCGCCGGGACGTTCGGCGTTGCCGGCAGCTTCAGCTTCTACCCGGCGAAGGTGCTGGGCTGCTTCGGCGACGGCGGAGCCCTGATCGTCGATGACGACGCGAATGCCGAGATCGCCCGCCAGTATCGCGACCACGGCCGCGATCCCGTTTCCGGCAAGGTCGTGCGCTTTGGCTACAACGCCCGTCTCGACAACGTGCAGGCGGCGATCATGATGGTGAAGTTCCGCCACTACGGCAAAAGCCTGGAACATCGCCGCGCGCTCGCGCGCATCTACCAGGAGCGGCTCTCCGGCCTTTCCGAACTCCTGCTGCCGCCGGGCCCGGACGCCAGCAACGACCGCTACGACATCTTCCAGAACTACGAGGTCGAGGCCGACAGCCGCGAGCCGCTGCGCGAGCACCTGAAGGCGCGCGGGATCGGAACGATCCTGCAGTGGGGGGGCCACATGATCCACCAGTTCGAAAAGCTCGAACTGCGCCACAACGCGCCTTACGCGGAGGGGATGTCGAAGCGCTACATGCTGCTGCCGATGCATCACCTGCTCGGCGAGGACGACGTCAACTACATCTGCGACGCCATCGTCGACTTCTACCGCGGGTGAATGCCATGAGCGACAAGCCGACTGCCGTTGCCGGAGGACTGCGCACCGAGGCCGAGAGGCAGGAGGGGCCGCGCAACCGCGCCTGCTTCGAGCGCAATCCCCATTCCTGGGAAACCAAGCTCGAAAACTTCCCGAAATACGTACGCCGCCAGAACCTGACCCGCTTCCTCGCGCTCTACGAGATCTTCAAGCGCGTCGAGAACGTCAAAGGCTCGATCATCGAGTGCGGCGTGAACCACGGCTTCGGCATCATGAGCTGGGCGAAGTTCTCGGCGATCCTCGAGCCGGTCAACCTGACGCGGCGCATCTACGGCTTCGACACGTTCGAGGGCTTCCCGTCGCTCGCCGGCCAGGACATGGCGGCCGGCTCGGCGCATGTAAAGGCCGGCGACCTCGCCGCGGATTCGCAGGAAGAGCTGAGCGAGTTGATCTCGGCCTACGATTCCACGCGCTTCCTCGGCCACGTCAACAAGGTCAAGCTGATCAAGGGCGACGCCACCCAGACGATCCCGGCCTTCGTGGAGGAAAACCCGCATCTCCTGATCAGCCTCCTCTTCATGGACTTCGACCTATACGAGCCCACGAAGGTCGCGCTGGAGCACTTCCTGCCGCGCATGCCGAAGGGGGCCGTGCTCGCCTTCGACGAGCTCGACAACCCGCAATGGCCTGGCGAGACGCTGGCGATGCTCGAGGCTCATGCCAGGCGTCCGCTGCGGATCGAACGCCTCGCCTTCGATCCGTATATCGGCTTCGCGGTTCTCGACTGATGTTGCTGCGCAACGAGCCCGCCTTCGACCCGGTCATCCTATCGCACCGGATCCGCACGCATGCGGTGAAGATGACCAGTGCGGGCAAGAGCAGCCATGTCGGCTCCGTGCTCTCTATGGCCGACATACTCGGCGTGCTCTACGGGCGCATCCTCAAGGTCGATCCGGAGCGTCCGAAAGACCCGGCGCGCGACCGCGTCGTGCTGTCCAAGGGCCATGGCGGCGCCGGCATCTACGCGGCCCTTGCCGAGCGCGGCTTCTTCGACACGGCGGAACTGGCCAAGCACTACCAGAACGGCTCGATCTTCTCAGGCCATGTCAGCCACAAGGGCGTGCCGGGCGTCGACCTCTCCACCGGATCGCTCGGCCACGGCCTCGGCGTCGCGGCCGGCATGGCACTCGCCGCGAAACGCGGTGGCGAGAACTGGCGCGCCTTCGTCGTCATGTCAGACGGCGAGTGCGACGAGGGCTCGGTCTGGGAGGCGGTGCTCTTTGCCGGCCACCACAAGCTTTCCAACCTCGTCGCGGTGATCGACTACAACAAGATCCAGTCGCTGGCGCCGGTGGCAGAGACGATCGCGCTCGAACCCTTCGCCGACAAGTGGCGCGCCTTCGGCTGGGGTGTCGCCGAGGTGGACGGCCACGATCACGCCGCGCTCGAGGCGACGCTGTCGAGGCTGCCGCTCGTCGCGGACAAGCCGTCGGTCGTCATCGCCCACACGGTCAAGGGCAAGGGCGTGTCCTTCATGGAGAACACGGTGCTCTGGCACTACCGCAGCCCGCAGGGCGACGAACTCGCCGCGGCGCTTGCCGAACTCGCGGCCATCGATCCGGAGCGCGTCGATGCGTGACGCCTTCATCCGGACCCTGACGGGGCTCGCCTCGGCCGACCCGCGCATCGCGCTGATCACCGGCGACCTCGGCTTCGGCGTGCTCACCAGCTTCGCGAAGGACCTGCCCAACCAGTTCATCAATGCCGGCGTCGCCGAGCAGAATATGACGGCGCTCGCCTGCGGCATGGCGCTGTCGGGCTGGAAGACCTACACCTATTCGATCGCCAACTTCACGACGCTCCGCTGCCTGGAGCAGATCCGCAACGACGTCTGCTATCACGACGCGGATGTGACGGTCGTCTCGGTGGGCGGCGGCTTCTCCTATGGCCAGCTCGGCATGTCGCATTTCGCGACCGAGGATCTGGCGATCCTGCGCGCGCTGCCAAACATGCGGGTCGTCGCGCCCTCCGAGAAATGGGAAACAGAGGACCTAACACTGGCGCTCGCAGCCCAGCCAGGTCCCGCCTATCTGCGCCTCGACAAGGGCGACGGCGGCGTGCCCCGGCGCGATGGCGAAAAGGCGGTGCTCGGCAAGGCTCGGCTTATCGAAGAGGGAAGCGACGTGACGCTCATCTCGATCGGGGCTATCGCCAAAGAGACAGTGGGCGCGGCGGCCCTGCTGAGGCAGGCCGGCATCTCGGCGCGCGTGCTCTCCGTCTCCAGCCTCAAGCCCTTCGACACGGAGGCCGTGCTGGCCGCGGCGCGCGAGACGGGCGGCATCGTCACGGTCGAGGAGCACACGATCCTCGGCGGCCTCGCCGGCGCCGTCGCGGAAGTGTGCCTGGAGAACGGCGCGGCGCCGGGCTTCTTCCGTCGCATCGGCCTTGCGGACCAGTATCCGACCGTGGTGGGCGACCAGGACTACCTGCGCAAGGCCTACGGCATGGACGCGGAAGCGATCGCCCGCGTCGCCACCGAAGCGCTGCGGAAAAGGACCAGGACGTGAAGCGGCTCTTCGACATCATTGCCTCGGCAAGCGGCCTCGTCGTGCTCAGTCCTGTCCTCGCGGTGGTGCTTTTCCTGGTCTGGCGGCAGGACCGGCATTCGCCGATCTATTTCGGCGAGCGCGCGGCGATGGGCGGCGGGACGTTTCGGATGGCCAAGATCCGCTCGATGATCGTCAACGCCGACCGGACCGGCGTCGAGTCGACAGGCGCGGCCGACAACCGGATCACCCCGCTCGGGCACTTCATCCGCCGCTGGAAGCTCGACGAGATCACACAGCTCTGGAACGTGCTGAAAGGCGAGATGAGCCTCGTCGGGCCTCGGCCCAACACGCTGAAGGGCGTGTCGGTCTACACGCCATCCGAGCGGCACCTGCTCGACGTCAGGCCCGGCATTACCGACTTCTCGTCCATCGTGTTCTCCGACGAAGGCGATATCATCAAGGACGCCGCCGATCCGGACCAGGCCTATGACGCGCTGATCCGGCCGTGGAAAAGCAGGCTCGGCCTGCTTTACGCAAAGAACGCAGGCGTCGGGCTGGACCTCAGGCTGATCTGGTTGACCGTGCTTGCCATCATCGACAAGCCGAAGGCGCTGAAGGGCGTCGAGCACGCGCTTGTCGGCCTCGGCGCGGAGCCTGACCTCATCGCCGTAAGCCGCCGCGACCGGCCGCTTCAGCCTGCGGACGTAGCTATCTAGCGCGATCGCCCGCCGAGCTGTGGGATTCCTGAAGCAAGCAATGTGCCTGCGCGCCGCCGCCGCATGTGGCGTAGCTTTTCGATATGAACTAAGACGACGCAGTTTGCTTCACATCGCGAAGCGAGCCTCTGATCTTCGTCACTGAAGCATGACGGTATTCATGACAAGCCCGGTCCCTCGCGCTGATCCTTCCAGTGCGAACTCAGGAAGGATGGAGGCTGTTGTCTTCGCGGCCTTCGCGCTTGCCGTCATGCTCGCCGTGCTCGGCCGCCTCTTCTGGCTCGCCGGCCGCGGGCTCGATTTTTCCGACGAGGGTTTCTACCTCAACTGGATCAAGGCGCCTTACCTGTATGACATCTCGGTCAGCCAGTTCGGGTTCTTCTACCACCCGCTTTTCGTCGCCGTGGGCGAGGATGTGGTCCTGCTGCGGCAGGTCAACCTCGCCGGCACGATGCTGCTGGCCGGCCTGCTTTGCGCGATCGTCTGCCGCACGATCTGCTCAGCACGCTGGCCGGAAACCATTGCCGTAGCGGCGCTGGCAAGCGTCACGTCGATGCTGCCGCTGCAGATGTGGCTGCCGACGCCGAACTACAACTGGCTATGCCTTCAGGCGCTCCTGATCGCTGCCCTCGGCATGGTGCTGGTTCGAAACTCAGGCCGGACAGTCTCCTTGGTCGGCTGGCTCCTGATCGGCGCGGGCGGCTATCTCGCGGCCATGGCCAAACCGACGAGCGCGGTGGCGCTCGGCCTTGTGGTGCTGGCCTATCTCGTCGTCGAAAGACGGTTGAACGCGCGCGGTGTCCTCACCGCCGGAGCAACCGCGACCGGCCTCGCGGTCGCGACGGCAATCGCCATCGATGGGTCACTCGGCGGCTTCCAGGCAAGGATCTTGGGGGGCATGGCCACGTCGGGGCTGCTCCAGTCTGGACACTCCTTTGCGGACATCATCTGGCCCGACCGGCTGCCGCTCAACCGGCAAGAACTGCTTTTTCTCCTCCTCGCTTTCGGCATCGCTTTCTTCTGCAGCGCCCAGCGTCGCACCGCCGACAGCCCACCAGCCGGAGTCGTTTTCTCTGCGTTGCTTCCTGTCATCTCGCTGCTGATGTTCGTCGGGATCGTGCCGACCGGTTTCTCCGCTTCGACATTCATGGGGCTAGCCGTTGCCGCCGGCGCGGCCGGGGCGCTGGCGCCCTCTCTCGCCGCGGGATGGCGTGGCCGCAGCGCCGTCGTCGTGACGCCAGCCGGCCTCAAAATCGCCCTGCTGCTGCTCCCGCTCTGCTACGCGATTGGCACGAACAACAACATCTGGGCTACTGCCGCGGCGGCCGGCGTCTTCTGGGTCGTTGGCGGCATCGCGCTGGCCGGTCGTATCCCCCGCGACAGACGGACCGGATCGATGACGGCATTGGCAACCACAGCGGCCGCCGTGACGCTCATCGTTCTCACGCTTTCGAGCGACAAGCCCTATCGCCAAGCGATGAGACTGGCCGATCAGTCCGAAGCCGTACAGCTTGGAACCTCGGGAGCGATCCTGTTGTCGCCTGGCTTCGCAGCCTATCTGCGCGACCTCGATGCGCTGGCGAAAGGCGCCGGTTTCAACGAAGGGGTGCCGATGCTGGACCTTACCGGCCACTACCCCGCGGCGCTGTTTTCCGTCGGAGGCTCGGCGATCGGGCAACCGTGGCTTATCGGCGGCTATACCGGCAGCGCCGACCTGGCTGCCTCCGTCCTGCGGCGGGTCGAATGCCGCGACCTTGTTCAGGCCTGGGTTCTGGCCGAGCCCGGCGGGCCTCGCAGTCTTCCGCCGGAGGTCGTCGACTTCGTCCTGAATCTGGAGGAAGTCGGCAGGCTGGCGTCGCCGACCGGAACCTACCCGGACAGCTACCAACAAGTCCTGCTGAGACCTGCGGGCGACCTCAACGCGGCTGAAGCCCGGTGCGCGGAGGCGAGAGAAATGCGACCATAGATCTTCCGGGAGGCCCGGCCGGCCTTCGAAACGTCACCCGGTCCAGACATTGTAGGCCGGCATGGCTCCAACGTTGTCGTCGATCCGCGTCAGGCCCGGAAGCAGCGCCGGGCAGGCCAACTGCCACCTGTTGCCAGAGGCTCTGCAGTAAACGTCGAAGGTCGACGGCGTGTAGCCATAGGACTGGCGCGGATTGAGCCGATCGTAGATCGTCAGGGACACCCATCCTTGTGCCGGCGTGATCAGCGCCACCGACGACTGCGCTGTCCCGTTCACGTAGAGGCTCAGCCCGGGCAGCTGATTGATCAGTATGGTGTTGTCGATCGCCCGCACGTATGCGTGGAACGTCATGTTGGGCAGCCTGACGCGCTGGGCGCTGTAGAGCGACTCGTAGTATGTCTGCCCGGAATGGGTCACCGATCCTGCGGTGCCGCTCCCCTGGGTGATCTGCGCTACCCAGAACTCCACGTTGTATCGTCGGTAGCCGCTGTCGCGGATCAGGTCGATGAGATCCTTGACGCTCGAATTCAGCGCGCCCGCGCTGCCGCCATAGTCATTGTTGTTGAAGACGAACTTGCTAAGACCGGCGACTGCTGTGCCGTTTGTAGCCGTGAGATAGGAGGGAAACGCAAAGGCCCCGACGGAAATCGCGGTGATGGCGTTTCCCGCGAAACGGCCGCTGTCCTGAAACAGGTTCACGGCAAAGTCGGTCAGGACGTTGGTCCGGGGAAACGTCACGACACCGGTGGCGTGGTCGACCTTCATCGCGTCGAGGAAGGTCGTGCCGTCTGCGCTGACGCGGACCCACAAGTCATCGTCGCCGGTGAGACCTATCTCGCCGCGACCCGAAAACCCGGTCTGGAAAATCAGGCTGCCATTGTCGGCAACCGTCTCCTTGTTGACGATCAGCCTGTGGCTACCGCCGTCGTGAGACAGCAAGGTCGCTGCGGCCTGAACAGCCAGGCGATTGGTCGCGTCCGCGTCCGCATTGATGCCCAGTCCGTCGACGCTGTCCGGGATGCCCCCTCCGGCACCGGCCACCTCCCATCCGCCCTCGGTGAAGACAAGCAGTTCGTCGCTCGCGATGCACCAGGCAAGCCAGCCTTGGCGCGGCTCGTGGAACGACCAGCCTCCGTCCTGCCAGGCCGCGATCGCCCCCTCCTCGCCCGCCCAGTAACCGCCGGCGGGATCGCCGACGATGTACCTGGCGCCGTCAGCGGGATCTGGCGGCGGCACGGTCAGGTCGTCGCTGATGACCGCGATCTGCACGACCGCGTCGAGCGCGCGCAGTGCCTCGTTGTGGGTCACATGCTTCTGGGCCTGCGAGGGCAGGATATAGGGGAGGAGCAGGTTTGGGGTGTTGTCCATGTGTTTCGCCTTTCGTCGGCGACAATTCTGGGCTCACCAACAGACATGTGGAAAAATCGCGCATGCCGACCTTTGCAAATTTCAAGATAGACACATGAATTCATGGACTTACACGATCACGAATTCGGTTCTTTGACTCGATTTGTCCCCCATGGTATCCGCCCGCCAAACGAAGCGGGTTCCCATGACAATCGTGAAGTCTGCCGACGATTCGGCGATCTCGGCGCTGCGCGAGAAGGTCTTCGCCATCGACTCCATCTCCAATGCCGAATGGATGTCGACCCTCGAGGATCGCAAACGCAAGGAACTCGAGTTCCACGACCGTGACCGTGACCGGAAACAGCAGGTCGAGCAGGGCTCGGACACCTACGACAAGTTCTACGGCAACAGGAAGTACTACGTCGCGACCAACGCATCGCGGCGGTACACCGCCGACTGGATCGCGCGGAACGCGCGCGGCAAGGTCTTCCTCGACTATGCCTGCGGCAACGGCGCCAACGCGATCGCTGCCGCCAAGGCAGGCGCCGCGTTGTCCCTCGGCCTCGACATCAGCCCGGTATCCGTCCAGAACGCGCGCAACGACGCCGAGGCGGCCGGAGTCTCGGCCAACTCGCTGTTCTTCCAGGCAGACTGCGAAAACACCAAGCTGCCCGACGCCAGCGTCGACGCGATCATCTGTTCCGGGATGCTGCACCACCTCGACCTGTCCTACGCATTTCCGGAACTGCGGCGCATCCTCAAGCCGGGCGGGAGGATCCTCGCGGTCGAGGCCCTCGACTACAATCCGGCCATCAAGCTCTATCGCTACATCACGCCGGACATGCGAACCGACTGGGAGAAGGCGCACATCCTCAGCCTCGCCGACGTTCGGTTCGCGAAGCGGTTCTTCGACGTCGGTGAGGTGCGCTACTGGCACGTGCTCGGCATCGCCGCGGCGCATGCGGGGCGCCTGGCACCGCTCCTGCATATGGCTGACAAACTGCTGACACGGCTGCCGCTCATCCGCCTGATGGCATGGATATTCACCTTCGAACTTAAGAGGCCGGTCTGAAACAGACCAAAAAACGCCACAGATAGCTGTTGCCAGTGCCACTGAGGGTATTGCCTGGTCGGTCTACGGATCGCATAGGTAATGGTGTTGGATCGAGTTCCTCGTGAGCTTGCCGTCTCGAGCAAGCCTTATCAGCTTGTCTGGACCACCGTTTTTGATGCGGCTGCACACGCTAACAGTCTATCTGACAGGCCTAACCGCTTTTTTCTTGGGGTTGAGCTATTTTTTGCTCTTCAATCAGGAACAAGTCATCTGGAACGCGCTCGTAGCGGTCTTGATCCTGGCAGCGGTAGGAGGGTGCAGCTACGCGCTCCTGTCAGCCCTTATTCCGTCCCGCGCCGCCGCTCCGGCAGCAGAGTCATCACCGGGGATAAATGTCCTGCTCGCTGGTGCGGTTGTTACGACTGTCGCCGCCGCGATGGCCTTTGTCACATACGTGGAGACCAGCGCATCTTTGGAACTGTTGTGGCGGCTGCTTGACCCCAACTACGTCCCGACAACCGATTCTCTCGGGATCCGTCTTTCGACCGTCTTCATGCCCTTCTGGGCGCAGTTTCTATTCGAGGTCGGGCGGCGCTTTGCGCTCCCGCTGACCATGATGCTTCTCTTGTCGGGAGCGGGTAGCCCGGTCCTCCGAGCCTGGCTGTACGCGACTGTCGGCCTATGCGGTTTCATATTCGTCTTCGGCACGCTCGACCGCGTCATACCGCTGATGTACATAGCCGTGCTCTATGCGTTTCGTTTCCAGTCGCAGCCGCGCAACGTGTTGCGCGACCGCTGGTTTTACGCATCGGCGGTCATCGGCGTGGTCGTCATCGGCGTTTTCCGAGTACTTCAGTACGGCGACTTCCACGTTCCGCCGAGCGGGCTTAACGGTACCGTGAGCGAGTATCTTGAACATGCGATGCCGAGCGACCACCCCGTAACGGGTGCGCTTGCCAACGAAATTCCTGCCATAGGGGATGATCACGCTCCGGCTGAAAAGTCTGCGGTCGGTACGCGCGACCCGCTTCCCGCCTCCGAAGATGAAGACCGCGACAATGACGCGGAGCATCGGGCGGCAACAGTCGAAACGGGGGGATTTATTGCGGACAATGAGGTCAGAGCACAACAGGACGTAGAAGGCGGGTACCTGTACTTCTTGCTGGTCTCAACGATCAATCGCGTCGTGCTATCGCCTTTCGCCATGACGATCTACGCGTTCGAATCCTATAACAGCACAAACTATCTTCACTGGTCCGCGACGCGGGTCCTAAGCCTTATCGGCATCGGACACTACGTCGGCGCGCTGGAGGAGGGTAGCGGGACGCGTTTCCACGATGCGTTCCCCGTGACGATGATCGGGGACCTCTGGCGAAACGGTGGTTTCGTCTACATGCCATTCTACTCAGTGCTCATCGGCGCCTACATGCTGTTGCTCGACCGCACTTTTTTCCGGACCCGCCAACTGGCACATTGGCAGGCATTCTCAATCGTCGGCATGCTGTACCTGTTCTACGGAAATGCGCTCAATGCCACGATGCTTCTATTCACGGGCGGCAGCCTAGCCTGCCACCTGTTCGTGATCGCGTACAACCACTTTGCCAAACCGCGCATACGTCATCCAGGAAACCTACCGTACGCCGAGGAATGAAAGGTGAGACGGGGCATGCATCTTCCGGGCGCCAGCACCCAGGTCCGGAGTGACATCCAGGGCCTGCGCGGCGTATCGATCCTGCTTGTTCTGCTTTTCCATGCCGACGACCGTCTGATGCCGGCCGGCTTCTTCGGCGTTGACGTGTTTTTCGTCGTTTCCGGTTTCGTCATCACACTTCTGCTCATGCGCGAGCATGACAGCACCGGGTCGATCCATCTCGGGAATTTCCTGGCACGAAGGATCAGGCGGCTTCTGCCGAATGCCACGCTGGTTCTGATCGCCGTGTTGTTTGCCGGTGCGCTTGTTTATCCGTCGTTCGAGTATGCTGCGCTAGTTCGTGATGTTTTCTCGGCCGCGATCTATGTTTCAAACTTCCATTTCGCGAACGAGGCTGTCGACTACTTCACGTCCAACCGCGCGGCGAGTGCGGTGATCCACTTCTGGTCGCTTAGCGTCGAAGAGCAGTTCTATCTGGTCTGGCCGGCGCTGTTCGCCACGATTGCATGGGCGGCAGGGACCGATCGCTTCCGAGCTGCGCTTCGTCTGGTACTTGTGGTCACAATTGTCTCGTCTTTCGCGCTCTGCCTTTACCTGGGGAGCTTCAATCAGCCTCTTGCATTCTTCCATACGGCCTCGCGTGCGTGGCAGCTTGGAGCCGGCGCCCTGGCAGCACTGATGGTTTTCGGACGAGCCGCCCCATTCACGCGGGCCGGCGGACCATTGGCCACACTGGGGCTGGCGGTCGTTCTGTTATCTGCATTCTTTGTGCCGGAAGATGAAACGCCAGGCTTCGCGACACTCTTGCCCGTTGCCGGCACGGTCGTGCTGCTTGTCACCGGTGCTGCAGACGGGCGGGGTACCTTCATAGCGCGGCTGTTGGGCCTGAGGCCGCTGACGTGGCTCGGCGACCGGTCCTACAGTCTCTACCTATGGCACTGGCCAGTCCTGGTCTTCGGAAAGCGGTTCCTCGGAGAGAGCTGGCCGTACGTTGCTGCGCTAGTTGTTGTCTCCATCATCATCGCCGAAGTCGCCTATCGGTTCGTTGAGACCCCTGTCAGGCAAGGCAAGCTGTTTCCAAAGCAGGTCGCGCGGCAAGTACTTGCCGGAGGCTTCATGATCGCGTCTGTTTTCGCCGCAGCGCCAGCGATCGGCGCCGCAGCATCACACCTTGCCGATTCGTCCACCCAACTGTGGTCGATCCGCGTCGCGGAGGCCGAGCGCGATCGCGGCGACGCCTATGCCGACAACTGTCATGCCGGGGCAGACGACATTGCCAATCCGCCATGCCTTTACGGGTCGACCAATGCGCCGCGGGCAGCGATCCTGATAGGCGACAGCCACGCTGCACATTGGCTGCCAGCGCTTCAATCAGCCGCCAAGCAGCAGGACTGGAGGGTCTATTCCTGGTCCAAGTCCCTATGTCCCGCGGCAAACATACGCGTCTGGGATCCCTACAAGAAGGCGCCGTATTCCACATGCGACGAATGGCGATCGCGGATATTGACCAAGCTCGCCGTGAGCGAAGAGAAGTTCCTCGTCTTCCTTTCCAGTTCCAACGACTATAGCGGCTGGATGGCTGATCCATCCGGCGAACCGATTGCAGATATCCGCGCAGCGGCGCGCAACTACGTTGAAGGACTTGAGGACACGAGCCGCATTCTCCTCGCGGCCGGGCACCAGGTTGTGATCATCCGTGATACTCCGCTTGCCGAGGTGGACTACAAGGAATGCATCGTCCGGACACTGGGCGGTTCCGGCTGCGAGCGACCGCGCGAGAAGGCGGTAAAGGCCGATGCTCCAGAGCTTGAAGTTGCCGCAGCAATTCCGGCGGTGCAGCTGATCGATGTGACTGACATGATTTGCGGAGCGACAGCCTGCCCCGTGGTCAAGGATGGCACGATCATTTATCGGGACGACAGTCACATGACGGCAGCCTTCGCGCGCACGCTGTCAGATCCGATAGGCGACGCCATGGCGCGCGCTTCAGCTGTCAGGTGAATTGCGTGTCCGACATGGGACAAGCTGCCCCTATTTCGTGGTCCCATTCAGCCTTCCGGGCCATCCTTGCAGACCACTCTGCGCCTGCTCGGTCGGCCTTGTGGCTGGCAGGGGTCCTTTTCCTCAATCTGGCGGCATTAGCCGGCAAGAGCGAAATCAGCCGCCTGTTGCCCTTGCCTATGCTCGACGTGGCCAGCTTCCGGGTCGTCTTTCTGGGGATTGCGATCCTGCTAGCGTTGCTGTTCCACGTTCGCGGACGCGGGATAGGCCGGCGACGCTGGCTCGCCACAGTTGCAATCGGCGGGCCTCTACTTCTGATGCTCGCCTTCAATCTGATCGGACAGACCTTGTTCTGGGCCAACGCGGCATGGCATGAGAATGATACCGACCTCGTCGTCATGATCCTGATGGTCGGCGCGACAGCCGCCTTCATCGGGACCAGGAAGCAACTCATCGCGCTATGCGTGACGTTCTGTGTCGTGGCTCTACTCATCGACTGCGTCGATCTGATCACCCGACGTATGGATGCGCCGGTCTTCACGAGCATCACGGGTTCACGCATCAACACGGCGGCGTTCTTCGTTTCGCTGTTTCTCGTGCTCGTCTCCGAGAATTCCCGACGACAGATCGCTGCCTTTCTCGGAGCCGAGTTGTTCCTTTTGTTCGCCGTTATATCCGGCGCGAAGATCGGGATCGTGGTCCTCGCCGTCGTTACCCTCTTGTTGGTCGCCTACATGATCATAGTCGGCCGATACAGGTTAGCCCTTGTCGTCGCACTTACCTTCCTGCTGCCCCTTCCGGCCGTCTTCCTCTCAAGTGTGGCAACGGAGATCAAAGGCCGGTTCTCGAACGCATTTCAGATCGAGGTCGACTTTGCTGAAGGCAAGGAATGCATCGCGAAGGACAACTACGCGATCGTCCACTCCAAAAAGGTGTGCTTGAGTTTCAACGACACCACCGAGCGCGTCCGGCTTTGGGCGCACGCCGTAAAGCTTTTTGTTTCTGCCCCGATCATAGGCAGCGGCCCGGACACATACAGCATCGCAATAACAATTGAGTATTCAAGCAATCTTATTTTTGAAGAGATAACATATATATATAGTTACCCACACAATATATTCCTTCAATCACTTGTCGATGGTGGAGTCATAAGCTTTTCAATATTTTCATTGTCACTTTTTGCGTGCGCTGTCGTCTTCGGGCGCGCAACACATCAGAATGCCGCCTATGGTGCGCTTTTCGCCGTACTAGCCGCGATGCTCCTCGCCGGCATGTTCGGCGGCAACCTCTACGACGTCCGCTACATCTGGCTGTTTGCAGCGGCGGTCGCAGCAGCCAATACCAGTCGCGACACGCAGGTCGTCACTCACCAGACAGCAACAAAAGACTGACGATGACCGCTCCGGTGGCGCGTCGCCTGGAATTCCTGCGCCATTTGGCCGCCATCGGCTCCGGCTCGGCCGGCGGGTACCTTCTGATCCTGGCGCTGGCGCCGGTCCTGACGCGGCTCTACAGCCCCGCCGACTTCGGCCTGTTCGGCGTTTTCGGCGCGGTCTATGCCGTGCTGTCGATCGTCGTGCCTCTCGGCTACGACCAAGGCATCGTCGGCGCCCGCCGCCGCACCGAAGCGCTGCGGATCAGCACGGTGACGCATCTGGCAGCGGCCATGCTGGCGGCCGTCGGGCTGATTCTCACCATCCCGGTCGAGATGCTGATGCCGGCCGATCTCGACATCGGCCTCGCAGCGCTCGCACTTGCAGTGATCGTCTGCTGGCTGACGGTGTTCGGCCAGGTCGCCACCAATTTCGCGATCCGCAGCCGCAAGGTGGGCAGGGCCGCCGCAGGAACCTTCACCAACCTGGCGGGCCGCAGTCTGTTCCAGGTCGGGTTCGGCCTGTGGCCAGGCGGCCTCGCCGGCCTGGTCGCGGGAGAGTTCCTCGGCCGGCTCGCCGGCTACGCGATCGTCGAGACCGGCGTCGGGCTCAAGGCGTTCCGGCGCATCCTGAAAAAGCCAGGCCGGGTACTGGCGGACGCGCGGCGCAACGCGTCCTTCCCGCTCTATCTCATGCCGGCCAGCGCACTGGACGTCGTGCTGGTCTGGACCCCAGCCCCGCTCTTCACCTTTGCCTACGGACCCGTAGCGGGGGGCCTGGTCGTGATCGTCCAGAGGCTGGGCTCCGCGCCGCTGACCATCCTCAACCAGTCGCTCGGCCAGCTTTTCCACCTCGAGGCGGCGCGCGCACTCGACGGCGGGCGCCACCGCATCTTCCGATGGCTGGCGCTGATCATCGTCGCGTCGCTGGCCGCCTTCGTGCCGCTCTGGCTGGTCCTGATCCGCTACGGAGACGCGCTGTTCGCGCTGGCGCTGGGTCCGGACTGGGCGGAAGCCGGCATCGTGATGGCCATCTGGGCGCCGCTGCTCTATGTGCAGTTCGTCGCGCTGCTCACCAACCGGCTGATCATCGTGCTCGACCGCAACCGGGTGCGACTGTTCGGCTCGGTGGTCAACGTCTCGCTGATGTTCGTGGCCGTGGCGGCAGCACTTCGGACAGGCATGGACCACAGAGAGGCGATGACCCTGATGATCGGCCTGCTCACCGCGTCGCATGTCGCGCTGGTCGGCTACGTGCTGATCGCGGTCGCCCGCTTCAGGCGCCCGTAAGGAGCGTCGCGGCTACCGCTGAGCGATCCACCGGGCCAGACGGTGCGCGGCCTCCTCGACCTGGTCGAGGCGACGGTGGAAGCAGATCCGGAACATGCCCGCCCCGCCCGGTCCGAAGGCGGTGCCGGGCGCCAGTCCCACGTTGGCCTGGTCGACGATGTCGAAGGCAGCCTGCCGCGTATCGGTGACGCCGTCGATGCCGAACAGCAGATAGAAGGCACCGCGCGGAACCGTGAAACGGGCGCGCCCGGTGCGACCCAGGATCGAGCAGACGAGATCGCGTGCCTTGCCGGCCCTCTCGACCTGCCCGGCGATGAAGGCGTCGCCCTCGTCCAGCGCGGCGACGGCGCCGCGCTGCATGAACTGCGCGACGCCGGAGTTGGAATACTGGATCAGGTTCTCGAACACCTGCTGCAGCGAGGGATGCGTCTTCAGCCAGCCGACACGCCAGCCGGTCATCGCCCAGTTCTTCGAGAAGGAGTTGACGAACAGGATGCGGTCGTCCGGTTCCATCACGTCGAGGAAGGACGGCGCCCGACCGCCGTCATAGTGGAACAGTGCATAGATCTCGTCGGCGATGATCCAGAGCCCGCGCTCGCGCGCGAAGGCCAGAATGGCGCGCAGCGTCTCGTGGTCGGCGGTCCAGCCGGAGGGATTCGACGGCGTATTGACGAAAATCGCCTTCGTCCGCGCACCGGCGGCAGCGGCCAGCCGGTCCAAGTCCAGCGACCAGCCGTTCGGGCCGTTGTCGAGCGTGACCGCGACAGGCCTGCCGCCCGCCACGCCGACCGCCGCCGCCAGGTTCGGCCAGGCCGGGCTCAGATAGATGACCTCGTCGCCGGCGCCGGCAACGGCGTCGACGGCGATCTGGATGGCATGCATGCCGGAGCCGGCGACCAGGAATTCGTCGGGCTGGAAGTTCCTGCCGAAATGGCGGGCGTAGTAGCGGGCCAGCGCCTCGCGCAGTTCGGGGATGCCGCGCTGCCAGGTGTAGAAGGTCTCGCCGCCCACCAGCGCGCGGGACGCGGCCTCCGAGATGAAGGCCGGCGTCGGCAGGTCGCCTTCGCCGGCCCAGAGCGGGATCAGGCCTTCCTTCCGGCGTCCGTGGCTCATCACCGCGACGATGCCGCTTTCGGGCGCCTGCCGGGCCTCGGGGCGGAGGAAATCTATCTGGTTCATGCCTGGCCTTCTCCGGTAGGCGGGCTGCCTACCGCGTTTCGCGCCGTCAGGCCACGGCGTTCGACGGGGCCAGGAATGCCCGGCCCCGTCGTCCTGCCGCTACTTGCGCGCCAGGAGGTCGCGGATCTCGGTCAGCAACTGGACGTCGGCCGGGGGCGGGGCGGCGGCGGGCGCCGGCTTCTCGGCTTCCAGCTTGCGGCGGATGCCGTTAACCGCGCGCACCATCAGGAAGATGATCCAGGCAAGGATCACGAAGTTGATGATGACGGTCAGGAAGTTGCCGTAGGCAAAGACGGCGCCCTGCTTCTTCGCCTCCTCCAGCGACGTGGCGGTCACGGCGTCGGAGAGCGGGATGAAGTAGTTCGAGAAGTCGAAACCGCCGAAGATGGCGCCGACCACCGGCATGATGATGTCGCCCACCAGCGACGAGACGATCAGGCCGAAGGCGCCGCCGATGATCACGCCGACGGCGAGATCCATGACGTTGCCCTTCGAGATGAATTCCTGGAATTCCTTCAGCATGGGTCCCTCCTCGCATGAAGTGGGCGGCCGCCGTCCGCGCCGCTGCGTCGGCACAATAGCAAATCGGACGCGTCCTAAAAGCCTGTCCGAATTGATGAAGCAGCGAAATCACCGCGGCGCTGACAGGCGCGGCCCCGGTGGCTATGATCGCGTGCCGCCGGCGCTGGCGGCTGGGAGGAATGGCCGCCTTGCAGGGCTGGTTCGTCGTCATCATCGCGATTGCCTACGTGACGCTGCTGTTCGCGGTGGCGAGCATCGGCGACATGCGCGGCAAGAAGCGCGGCAGCAGCCAGTCGCGCCCCTACATCTACGCGCTGAGCCTCGCGATCTACTGCACGTCGTGGACCTTCTTCGGGTCGGTCGGCCTGGCGTCTGAACGGGGACTGGAATTCCTTGCGATCTACATCGGTCCGCTGATCGTCTTCCTGTTCGGCTACAGGCTGCTGCGCAAGATCATCCGGCTGGCCAAGGCGGAGAAGATCACCTCTATCGCCGACTTCCTCGGCGCCCGCTACGGCAAGAGTTTCGCGGTTGCCGGGACGGCGACGCTGATCGCCATCGTGGGAGCGGTGCCCTACATCGCCCTGCAGCTGAAGGCTATCTCGGGCTCGGTCAGCCTCATGGTCGAACACTATTCGGGCGCGCCGCCGAGCTTCGACCCCTTCGTCAGCGACATCTCGCTGATCGTCGCCGGGCTGCTGGCGGTTTTCGCGGTGCTGTTCGGCACCCGCCACGCTGACGCCACCGAGCACCAGGACGGCCTGGTCCTGGCCGTCGCGGTCGAATCCGTCGTCAAGCTCGCGGCATTCCTCGCCGTCGGCGTCCTCATCTCCTTCGTGCTCTTCACCGATCCGATCGCCCTGATCGAGGCGGTCGGCGCCAATGCCGACGTCCAGGCGGCCGCCAGCTATCCGACACCGTTCGGCACCTGGGTGGTGATGACCATCCTCAGCGGCTTCGCGATCATCATGCTGCCCCGCCAGTTCTACGTGATGATCGTCGAGAACCGCAGCGAGGGCGAACTGAAGACCGCGACATGGGTCTTCCCGCTCTATCTGGTGGCGATCAACGTCTTCGTTCTGCCGATCGCCTTCGCCGGCACGGTACTGGTCGGCGACCGGACGAGCGCCGACCTCTACGTGCTTTCCGTGCCGCTGCTCGCGGGCCACGACCTGGTGGCCATGATCGCGTTCATCGGCGGCCTTTCGGCAGCGACCGCCATGGTCATCGTGGCCAGCGTCGCGCTGTCGATCATGGTGTCGAACGACCTCGTCATCCCGCTGTTCGTCCGGCGCCTCCTGAAGCGCGAGCGCACCGAGACCGAGGACTGGTCGGCGCTGATCCTCAACGTCCGGCGCGGCGCGATCGTGCTGATCCTGTTCGTCGCCTTCCTCTACTATCGCGAGAGCACGACGAATGCCCGGCTGGCATCGATCGGCCTGATGTCGTTCGCGGCGATCGCGCAGTTCGCGCCGGCCTTCTTCGGCGGGCTGATCTGGCGCGGCGCCAATGCGCGCGGGGCGACGCTCGGCATGGCGATCGGCATCCTGGTCTGGGCCTACACGCTCCTCTACCCTTCGCTGGCGGGACCGGATGCCGGGATCGTCGCGCACGGCCCGTTCGGTCTGGAGGCGCTGCGGCCGCAGGCGCTTTTCGGCACCGGCGGCGAACCGCTGACCCATGGCGTATTGTGGAGCCTCTCCTTCAACACGCTGTTCTTCGTGCTGGGCTCGCTGTCGCGGCTCTCCTACCCGCTGGAGCGCATCCAGGCGGCGATCTTCGTGCCCCGCGACGCCAGTCCGATGCCCAACCTGAGGCGCTTCCGCACCGCCGTGACGGTCAACGACCTGCGCGAGACAATCTCGCGCTACCTCGGCGTGGAGCGCACCGAGCGCTCGTTCCAGAGCTACGAGGCCGGCGAAGGCGGGCCGCTGGTCGGCAACGCGCCGGCCGACACCGCCGTCATCCGCTTCTCCGAACAGCTTCTCGCCAGCGCCGTCGGCTCTTCTTCCGCCCGGCTGATCCTGTCGCTCCTCTTCCAGCGCAACGACCGCTCGTCGCGCGACGCCTTCCGCCTGCTCGACGACGCCACGGAGGCGCTCCAGCAGAACCGGGACCTGCTGCAGATCGCGCTGGACCAGATGGAGCAGGGCATCACGGTCTTCGACCAGGACTTCAGGCTCACCTGCTGGAACCGCCAGTACCGGCTGCTCTTCGACCTTCCCGACGATATGGGACAGGTCGGCATCTCGCTCGGCAACATCCTGCGCTTCCTTGCCAGGCGCGGCGACATCGATGCCGACTCGGTCAAGGACACGCTGGACCGCCTGACCACCTTCGGCAGTTCCTGGCAGATGGAGCTCAAGACCAGCGGCCGGATCATCGAAATCCGGTCGAACCCCATGCCGGACGGCGGTATCGTCGCGACCTATGCCGACATCACCCAGCGGGTCGCCGCCGATCTTGAACTCAAGCGGTCGAACGAGACGCTCGAGCAGCGCGTCAAGAACCGCACGGCCGAACTGACCCGTGTGAACGAGGAGCTTGGACAGGCACAGATGCTCGCCGAGGAGGCGAACCTGTCGAAGACCCGGTTCCTCGCGGCTGCGGGCCACGACATCCTGCAGCCGCTCAACGCGGCCCGCCTCTACTGCGCCTCGCTTACCGAGAAGGCCGGGACAGGGCCGGTCGGCGACGCCGCCTCCAACATCGAATCGTCACTGGAATCGGTCGAAACCATCCTCGGGGCGGTGCTGGACATCTCGCGCCTGGATACCGGTGCGATGAAGCCGGCCGAGAGCGTTTTCCGGCTGGACGGGCTTCTGCGGCAGGTCGGCACCGACTTCATGCCGCTTGCCGCCGCCAAGAACCTGGACCTCAGAATCATCCCGTCATCGCTGGCCGTCGACACCGACCGCAACCTGTTTCGGCGGCTGGTGCAGAACCTCGTGTCCAACGCGATCAAATATACGCGCTCCGGCCGCGTGCTGGTCGGCGTACGCCGCCGCGGCGAGCTCGCCGAGCTGCAGGTGATCGACACCGGCATCGGCATCGCCGGCGACAAGCTCAACACCGTCTTCCGGGAGTTCACCCGGCTGGAGGAAGGTGCCCGCGAGGCGCAGGGCCTCGGGCTCGGTCTCTCCATCGTCGACCGCATCGCCCGCGTGTTGCGGCTTGAACTGCGCATCTTCTCCAACGAAGGCAAGGGAACGCGCTTCTCGGTCCTGCTTCCCGTCAGCACGGCGCGCGAACCCGCGCAGGACGCCGTGAGCGCCGTCGCCGTCCATCCCGCTTCGACGCTGACCGGCCTGTCGGTGCTGTGCATCGACAACGACAAGCGGATCCTCGAAGGCATGCGACTGCTGATCGAGGGCTGGGGTTGCGACGTGCGGACCGCTTCGGGCTCCAGGACGCTCCCGCAGGACGGGCCCGCGCCGGACATCGTGCTGGCCGACTACCATCTCGACGGCGAGAACGGTCTCGACGTCATCCAGTCGCTCAGGCGCCGCCATGGCGACGACCTGCCGGCGGTGCTCGTCACGGCCGACCGTTCCAACGAGGTCCGCGCCGCGGCCCTGGCGCTCGATGTCGCGGTGATCGGCAAGCCGGTCAAGCCTGCCCAGCTAAGGACCATGATGACCCGAAAGCGGCGCGTGGCCGCCGCGGCCGAATAGGCCGCCTCAGGCGCCCGTAGCCAGTGGCTCGGCGCCGATCTTGGAGAGCAGGATCACCGCCTGAGTGCGGCTGTCGACCCCGAGCTTCTGCAGCACGGCCGAGACGTGCGCCTTGATCGTCGCCTCGGACACGCCGAGCTCGTAGGCGATCTGCTTGTTCAGCAAGCCCTCCGCCATCATGCCCAGCACGCGGGTCTGCTGCGGCGTCAGGGTCTGGAGGCGATGTATGAGGTCCGATACCTCCGGGTCGCGCTCCGCGCCGAGGTCGACGCCGGCTGGGGCCGCTATCCCGCCTGAAAGCACCGTCTCCACGGCCTTGCGGATGTCCTCGATGCTGGCGGACTTGGAGATGAAGCCCGACGCGCCGAGTTCGAGCGCGCGGCGGATCGTCTGGGGATCGTCATGGGCGGAGACGACGATCATGGGAACGGCCGAAATCCCCCTCAGCGAGATCAGCCCCGAAAGGCCGCTGGCGCCAGGCATGGCGAGGTCGAGCAGGACGAGATCGATGTCCTCGCCTTCGGCCACGGCGTCCTTCGTTGCCTGAAAGTCGCCGGCCTCGACGATGCGCGTCGTTTCAGCGATGTCCGCGAGCGCCTGCTTGAGCGCGCCGCGAAACAGCGGGTGATCGTCGGCGATGACCAGCCTGCAGGACGAAAGCACGCGGTCCTCCCGTGAGATTCTGATTATTGCCGCCGTGTCACGGCATTATGCGAGCGCTACCGCCCTTTGCAAGCGAAGACGGAACCGGCCATTCGCCCGTTTGTTACTTGCCACGCGGTTCGCGCCGCCCCAGAGTTCCGCCCAGAGAGGGTCAGGCCGATGGAAAAGGTCCGGGATATCGCCGTCCAGTGCGTCGGGCGCGCCGTCATGTTCGGCGTCCTCGCCATCGCCTGCGTGATGATCGGTTTCTCGTTCAGCCCCGTTTCGGCCTTCCGATCCGGCGCAGTGCTGACGCTGCTGATGGCAGCGATCCTGATCTGGAAGGCCCATGCCGCGCCACGGCAGAACCCCAAGGCGACTGAAGTCTGGCTCTATCTCGACGAGCGGTCGCGCCCGGCCGACGCACATGCGCGCTTCGTCTTCGCCACCGTGATGCGCGAGGTGTACGGTCGCTTCGCGCTGGTCTCGCTCGCAGCGGCCTGCGCCATGTTCATGATATCGCTGGTGCTGGGCCTGTTCGGCCTCAGCGCCTACACGCCGCCATCACCCTGAGCGATCAGATTTTCGTCGCGTCGCCTTCGGCGTCTCGGACGATCTCCATGAAGCGGCGGAAGAACTTCTCCATCGTGTCGAGCGACTTGTCGATCTGCTCGTCGGAGGGAAGCAGGTTCTCGGGCTTGAGCAACGGCGAGTTCTCGACAGCCGCCAGACGCTTGTCGAGCCCGTCGATCTTGCCTTCCAGCCGCTCGATCTCGGCCTCGAAGGCGGCGCGCTCGTCGGCGGCCATGCGGCAGACAAGGTTGCCGGACGTCTCCTCGCATACCGACATCGCGCCGGTGCGCGTGTCCAGGCGGATGTAGCCGGTATCGGTCCGCTCCAGCCGGTAGCGGTCATCCTGGGCCAGCGTTGGCGTCGCGAAGGCCGCAAGCGCCGCGGCGACGAGGACAAGTCGGGAAGAGCGGGTGATCATCGGGAGTCTCCTCGGCTGCGCTTCCTTCCTGCGGCGACATTGCGCCTGAATTGGGGAGAAGGCACGCTGATCGGCCACACCGGCTTCCGTCGATGGTCGCCAGCGCCTATAGGCGGGGGCATGGAACGCACCATCTACAAGATCCTGCCGGCCGCGATGTGGCACGCGGCGGAAAAGGCCGGCAAGTTCGACGGTTCGCCGGTGGACCTGGCCGACGGCTTCATCCATTTCTCCACCGCCGCGCAGGCGCCCGAGACGGCGCGGCGGCATTTTTCCGGACAGGCCGACCTGATGCTCGCGGCGGTGGACGCGACGAGTCTCGGCGCGGCGCTGAAATACGAACCGTCGCGTGGTGGAGACCTGTTCCCGCATCTCTACGGCCCGATGGCGACGAGCGCCGTGCGCTGGGTGAAGCCGCTGCCGCTCGGACCGGACGGCCATGTCTTCCCGGGCCTCGATCCATGATCCCGGGTTTCGACTGGCTGGGCCGGCAGGCGCTGTTCGCGCTCGACCCCGAGACCGCCCATGGCCTGTCGATCACCGCGCTGCGCTGCGGCATCCCCGTCGCGCTGCCCCCGCGGCCTTCATCCAGGCTCGCTGTCACCGTTGCCGGCCTGACCTTCCCCAATCCGCTCGGCATGGCGGCCGGATACGACAAGAACGCGGAGGTGCCGGACGCCCTGCTGAGGCTCGGCTTCGGCTTCGCCGAGGTCGGCACGGTGACGCCGCTGCCGCAGTCGGGCAATCCGCGGCCGCGCATCTTCCGGCTGTCGCGCGATGGGGCGGTGATCAATCGTCTCGGGTTCAACAACGAGGGTCACGACGCCTGCCTGGCGAGGCTGGAACGCCGCGCAGGCAAGCCCGGCATCGTCGGCGTCAACATCGGCGCCAACAAGGACAGCGCAGACCGGATGGCGGACTACGAGGCCGGCGTGCGCCGTTTCGCGCCGCTGGCGTCCTACCTGACGGTCAACATCTCCTCCCCCAACACGCCGGGCCTCAGGGACATGCAGACCAAGGCCGCCCTGTCCGAACTGCTCGACAGGGTACTCGCCGCGCGGACCGCACTGGCCAGGGGCGCCGCGACGCCGATCTTCCTCAAGATCGCGCCGGACCTCGACGAAGCAGGCCTGGACGACGTGGCGGGCGCCGTCTCGGCGTCCGGCGTCGACGGGCTGATCGTCTCCAACACGACGATCGCGCGTCCCAAGCTGCAAAGCACGGCCCATGCGGCCGAGACCGGCGGCCTGTCCGGCCGGCCGCTCTTCGCGCGATCGACAGCCGCGCTGGCCCGGATGCGCAAGCGACTCGGGCCGGCGCTGCCGATCATCGGGGTCGGCGGCGTCGACTCGGCCGAGACGGCGCTGGAAAAGATCCGGGCCGGCGCGGACCTCGTCCAGCTCTATACCGGCATGATCTACGAGGGCCCGTCGATGCCAGGCCGGATCCTGCGCGACCTCGGGAGATTGGCGGAGCGTGAGGCGCTGACGTCGATCGGCGCGCTGCGCGACAGCCGGCTCGACCACTGGGCGTCCCAACCGCTCGGCTGAGCGGCGGCCGGCTTCGCGACGGACAGATGCGCCTGCCGATCGTCCACCATCCCGACTACGATGCCGGCTTCGCGGCCGGTCACCGGTTCCCGATGGGGAAATACCGGCTGCTCATGGAGCAACTCGCGGCCCGCGGGCTCGCCTCGGCAGAGGCGCTGCACCAACCTGCGCCCGCGCCGGCGGGCCTGACCGCCCTCGCCCACGACCGCGCCTATGTCGACCAGGTGATCGCCTGCAGCGTACCGGCGGCCATAGAGCGCGAAATCGGGTTCCCGGTGGATGCGCGCGTCTCGCGGCGCGCCCGGCTGGCAACGGCCGGGACGCTCCTGGCCGCGCGGCTGGCACTGGATGGCGGCATCGCCTGCAACACGGCCGGCGGCAGCCATCACGCGCGTCGGTCGCAGGGCGCCGGTTTCTGCACCTTCAACGATGTTGGTGTGGCCGCGAACGTGCTGCTGGCGGAAGGAACGTGCGACCGCATCCTGGTGGTCGACCTCGACGTCCACCAGGGCGACGGCACGGCCGACATATTCCGCGACGAGCCGCGCGTCTTCACCTTTTCCATGCATGGCGAACGCAACTACCCGGTGCGAAAGGTGCCCTCGAGCTTCGATATCGGCCTGCCGGACGGAACCGGCGACGATACGTATCTCGGCCGGCTCGGAGAGGCGCTGGGCGATCTTGAGCGACGGTTCGTACCCGACATCGTCTTCTACAATGCGGGCGTCGATCCGCACCGGGATGACAGGCTCGGCCGCATGGCGCTGAGCGACGAGGGGCTGCGGCGGCGGGACCAGATGACAATCAGCCATTTCCGCGAGCGCGACATCCCGGTGTGCGGGGTTATCGGGGGCGGCTACCAGAACGACGTGGTTGCGCTCGCAGCGCGCCACGCGATCCTGTTCGAGGTCGCGGCCGGGCTGACGTGATCGCTACCTGCGGTAGCTGAGGATCCGCAGGATGATGAACGCCGGCACGACGACGCAGGCGCCGAGCAGCAGATAACCGGCGAAGTCGCCCAGCGCCGCGAAGCCCATGTTCCAGATGCGCAGGAAGAAATCGCGAATGCCGGCGAAGACGTCCCAGGGGGACCAGCCGAAGGCGTGCATGATCAGGCCGACGATGAAGGACACGATCACCAGCTTCACCAGAACGCGAAGCGGCGAGTCGCCCAGGAAGCGGGTCAATGCGGACATGGAAGGCCTCGTTCAGCGTGGCTGCAGATACGGCGCGCCGCCGCGACGTTCAAGGCCGGCGTCGAATCCGGGTACGCTGCGTCGACCGGATGGAACCAGCGGCGACCGCCACCGTTGCCTTGCGCGCATTACCTTGCGGAAAGCCGCAAGGCGGGTGCAGGATATGACCGCAACGGTATCGGAACGGGGGAATGCTGATGCGTGCCTTTCGACTGACTGCCACTCTGTTCGCGTCGCTCTGTGCGACGGCGGCCATCGCGGACGAAATCCCTCGGATCAAGGCATGGAGCAGCGCTGAGGGCGGGGCGGCGACACTCGACCAGGCCGATCTCGCAGCGGCGCGGGACATCACCATATCGATGCTGAAGCCAGCGGATGTGACCCGCACCGGCAAGGCGCCCGCCGAGGGTCCCGTCGTTAAAGTCGCATCCTCGGGCGGAGAGCAGAAGAGTGGCGGCCGCATCCCGGAGAAGTGGGTGGGCAAGCTCTTCTTCAAGGCCGATGGCGGCACCTTTGTCTGCAACGCGTTCCTGGTGGCCGACGATATCGTCCTTACGCCTGCCCATTGCGTGCAGGATCGCGAGACGGCCGACTATCATGCCGATACCGTCGTCGCGTTCCTCGACGAGGGCGGCAAGGTCGCATCGAGCCACGCCATACGATGCGCGGGCGTGTTCGCCGGCTGGACCGACGACGATCCGGAAAACGAGCCGTTCATCTGGGACTATTCGATGCTGCTGCTCGACAAGCCCGCCAAGCGGGGCAATTTCGGCGTCTGGTCGGGGTGGGACGATGTCGAGACCGCCACCGTCGTCGACGGCTTCAACCGGACCGAAGTGAAGCTGGCCTTCCCGTTCGAGGACATGCCGATCGTCAGCGCGACAGCAACCAGCGGCGACGGTGCGGGGCTCCAGAATGGCGGCTGGGTCGCCAACATCGGCGACGAAGCCGGAGACGATCGGAACCTGCTGGTCAGCTTCAGCGCGTTCGGCTTCGACGACGATCCGCTGACGGCCTACGGGCCGTACATGATCTACGCGGAGGATCTCTTCCAGTTCGTCAGGAACGGCTGCAGCTGACCTCGCCGACCCGCGACAGGTTCACGAAGACGTGTCCCCGGCGTGGCCCTGGGGACCGACCATGAACCGTCCATTCAGGCCCCATTCAACCGGCCCGCACTAGTTTTCACGCCATACGGGAGGGCCTGGGGCGGAAAGATTTCCACCCATGCCACGTAGTGAACCGGGCAGGTCGGATACCCGGCAGGACGTCGTCGTCCGCCGGTCAACCGCCTTTGCCTCAACTGAAAGAAGCCTCGGGAACCCGGGGCGAGATGAAAGGTGGAAAGTCATGATTACGTCGTTTGCAAAAGGTCTCGTGGTTGCCGCGATCGTCATCGCTCCGGTTTCGGGCAGTATTGCTGCGCCCAGCAAGCTCGACGCCCAGCGCATGAACGGTGTGCAGTTCGACCCGACCAAGGGCGATGCCTGGAGCGAGGAGCAGATGCGTGAGGCAATGCCCATGACGCAGACGCTTCCCGGCCTGTCGATCCCCGGCAAGCTGCCGGTCCGGCCGTAAGGCAGTCACCCGCAAGGCAGGCGGTCCGACATCTGTCGGACCGGGCGGCCCGTCCTGACCGCGCCCCCTCGCGGTCAGGACGCGGCCGCTTCTGCATTTGCGCTTCCCGCCTTGCCCGACCCGTGCCGGCTGGACTACGACCTTCCACGTATCATCGGCGGAAGGACCACGGATGCGCTTCGGCACTGACACGACGGGCGTCTATGCGATCGCCACCACGCCATTCGACGATACCGGCGCGCTCGACACGAACTCCATCGACCGGCTGACCGATTTCTACGTCGACGCCGGCGTCACCGGCATCACCATCCTTGGCATCATGGGCGAGGCGCCCAAGCTGGAACCGGACGAGTCGCGGGCGATCATCAGGCGCGTCGTCTCCCGATCGAAGGTTCCGGTCATCGTCGGCGTCTCGGCACCCGGGCTCGCGGCGATGCGATCGCTGGCCCGCGACGCCATGGACCTCGGCGCCGCCGGCGTGATGATCGCGCCGACACCGGCGCTGCGCACCGACGACCAGATCGTCGGCTATTTCGAGCACGCGGTGGAGGCGGTCGGGACCGACGTTCCCTTCGTGCTGCAGGACTACCCGCTGACGCTGACCGTGGTCATGTCGCCCGGGGTGATCGCCCGCATCATGACCAATCACCCGTCGTGCCTCATGCTGAAGCACGAGGACTGGCCCGGGCTGGAAAAGGTTTCCAAGCTGCGCGCCATGCAGAAGGCCGGCGACCTGCGCCCGTTCTCGATCCTCTGCGGTAATGGCGGCCTGTTCCTCGACTTCGAGCCGGAGCGCGGCGCGGACGGCGCGATGACCGGCTACGGCTTCCCCGAGATGCTGGTCGAACTGATCGACCTGGCGCGTACCGGCAAGCGCGAGGAAGCGCACGACCTGTTCGATGCCCACCTGCCGCTGATCCGCTACGAGCAGCAGCCGGCCATCGGCCTGGCGGTCAGGAAGCATGTGCTGATGCGGCGCGGCATCATCAGGTCCGACGCGCAGCGAAAGCCGGCGGGCGCACTGAGCGCCACCGCGCGGGCGGAAGTCGACTACCTGCTGAAGCGGCTGGCCCGGCACGACAGCCGCGCCAGGGTGGGCTAGCCTTTTCGTGCCTTGAGCGCGGCGGCGATCGTCTCGCGCAATCCGTTTTCCGGGCCGGCCGCCGCGTTGCCCATCATTTCCTGGACGTCGGCGATGGCGTCGGCCAGCCGCCCGTGCAGGCCGAGGTCGTCCAGCGTCTTCGCGCTTTCCCGCATCTCGGCGGCACGGCGGCGACCGTGCTTCAGCGTGCGTTCGAACTGGTACGGCGCGAGTTCCGGGAAGTTGAGGCCCGGATAGGAGCCCGACAGCGATTTCAGGATATAGTCGTAACAACCCGAGGCCTGGGCGGCGAGCAGGGCCTCGACGGTGATCGCCTCCAGCCCCTTCACGAACAGCGAGCGCACCATCTTGATCGCCGTCGCCGCGCCCGGCTCCGGGCCGACCGTTTCGAAGGCGAAGCCGAGTTCGGCGAGGCGCGACGCGACCGCCGGAGACACCGCGCCCGCCAGCAGGACCGGCGTGCGGTGGCCCTTGGGGTGCACCGGCGCCATGACGGCCATGTCGACATAGGCGCAGCCGCTCGCGGCGAGCCGCGCGGCGCTGTCGAGCTTGCGCTGCGGCGACACGGAGTTGATATCGAACAGGACCTGGCCGGAGCGCACGTACGGTGCCGCAGCCTCGACGGCCGCAAGGCTCTGGTCGGCGGTCACCGCGCTGAATATCCAGTCGGCGCCGGCAGTCGCGTGTTTGGGCGAGGACGCGACTACGAGGTTCGAGGCCTGCATGGTCTCGGCGATGGCCGTGCGGGTCGCGTCGGCGTCGAGCAGGATGTCGTAGGCGGAGAAGACCAGCGCGGGGTCTCGCGCCGCCAGGCTTTCGCGGAACGCGCGCGCCGCCTCGCCGAAACCGATGAAGGCGATTTTCATCCCGGTGCCCTCACCCGAACACGACGCCATCGAAGAGTTTCCGCGCGGTGCGCAGCACGGCGACGGACCCGACCTTGCCCCCGTCCATCGTCGCCACGATCGTCATCTCGCCGGTCGGATGCTCTATCGACAGGCGCCTTTCCGTGCCCCCGGGAACCGAGGCCATCTCGGCCGCCGGGCCTGCATGGAGCAGGCAGGCGGTGGCGACGCTGACCGCACCGAACACGCCGATGGCGTCGTGGCACTTGTGCGGGATGAAGGTGCGCGTGGAAACAGCGCCGCCATTCTTCGCGCGCGACACCATCGTCATCTTCGGCACCGACTTGTCCGCCACGTCGCCGAGATTCATCAGCGGACCGGCGGCCAAGCGGACCGCTTCCAGTCTGGCGCGCAGCGCGGCATTGGCTTCCAGTTCCTTTGGCTGCTCCTCGCCGGTGATGCCGAGATCGCCTGCGCGCATGACCACGCAGGGCATGCCGTTGTCGATCATCGTGACCTCGATGCCCTCGACCGTGTCGACGGCGTTTCCGGTGGGCAGCAGCGCACCGCAGGACGAGCCGGCCACGTCCTCGAAGACGATGGGAATGCCTGCCGCGGTGCCCGGCACGCCGTCGATGCGTGCATCGCCGGCGTAGCTCACCTTGCCACCCGGCGTCTCGATCGTGGCGACGGCGATCTGGCCGGTGTTCTCCATGAAGATGCGGACATCGGTGCGGCCGATTTTCGCCGCGACCAACCCGCGCTCGATGGCGAAAGGCCCCACGCCAGCGAGAATGTTGCCGCAGTTCTGCTGGTCGGTGACGACCGGCCGGTCGACGAAGACCTGCAGGAAAAGATAGTCGACGTCGGCGTCTGCGCGCGCCGACTTGCGAACCACAGCGACCTTCGAGGTCAGCGGATTGGCGCCGCCCATGCCGTCGATCTGCAACGCGTCCGGCGACCCCATGACCCGCAGCAGTAAAGCGGCGCGCGCGACCGTGTCCGCCGGCAGGTCGTCGGCGAGGAAGTAGCCGCCCTTCGATGTGCCGCCGCGCATCCACATGCAGCGGACGCCGCGGCCAACTCTTGTCGCAATTTCAGGCGGCGAACCGGCTTCCACTTCGCCTGAAAATGCCTGCTCAGACATATTTCAGGCCCTTGGCCTTCAGCTTGTCGCGCATGCCGTATAGGTCGAGGCCGAGCTCGCCGGCGGCAAGCCGCCGGCGCTTGTCCTCCTCCGCGGCGATGCGTTTCCTTGCGGCTGCCAGCACCTCGGCCGCCTCCTCGCGTCGGACCACGCAGACGCCGTCGTCGTCGGCGACAATCACGTCGCCGGGATTGACCAGCGCACCGGCGCAGACCACCGGTACGTTGACCGAACCCAGCGTCTCCTTGACCGTGCCCTGCGCGGACACCGCCTTCGACCAGACCGGAAAGCCCATTTTCGTCAGGTCGCGCACATCGCGCACGCCGGCGTCGATGACCAGACCCTTGCCGCCGCGCGCCTGCATGGAGGTCGCCAGCAGGTCGCCGAAATAGCCGTCCTCAGAAGGGCTGGTCGGCGCCAGTACCAGCACGTCGCCGGCCTTCACCTGCTCGATCGCCACATGCACCATCCAGTTGTCGCCGGGTGGCGCGGAGATGGTGACGGCCGAAGCGCCGAGCTGCGCGCCCGCATAGATCGGCCGCATGTAGGAGGCGAGAAGACCCTTGCGTCCCTGCGCCTCGTGGACGGTGGCGACGCCACATTCGGCGAGACCAGCGACGATCTCCGGGTCGGCGCGTTCGATGTTCTGGACGACGACGCTCATTGACGCCCCTCCGTCGGCACCAGCGTCTCGACCACATGCGGGAAGACCGCCTCGTAGGCCTCGCCGTAGACGATCTTCTTGTCCGAGTTGCGGGCAGCCTGTGCGCCCCGCTGCTGGGCAACGCGGGTATAGTATTCCCAGAGGTGCTCCTGGCCGGCCATGCACTGGATCGCGGCAAGCTTCTTGTCCCAGACCGGCGTGATGTCGAGCAGCACGTTCGGCATCCAGCGGCACTGCTCCGGCTGATGCGGCTCGAACAGGAAGACCGGGGGCGCGCCAAGCACCGTCTCGCCCGGATTGTGGCCATGGGCCTGCGCGACAATGCGGGCTTCCTGAGCGAACTGGCTGACCAGCGGGTGGTCGCGGTTGTAGGGGTCCTCGCGCGAATGCGTCGTGACGAAGGCCGGCCGCACCTTGCGGTAGACGTCGGCCAGCCTGAACAACGTCTCCTGCGACAGGTCGATCGGATAGTCGCCGACGTCCCAGAACTGGATGTCGGCCACGCCGAGCGCTTTGGCGGCTTTCTCCGCTTCCTTCTGCCGCTCGGCCTTCACGCGCTCGAGCGTCATCCCGGCCTGCCGCCAGAGCTTCGCGCTCTCGCCGCGCTCGCCGTAGGAGAGGCAGATCACAGTCACGGCAACGCCCTCGGAAGCGTGCAGCGCAATACCGCCGCCCGCACGCCAGACGAAATCGGCCGAATGCGCGCTTACCACCAGTGCCGTCTTGCCGGCCATTCTCGTCTCCCTACCCCTTTGCTTCCACCGGCGGCGTGCCGTGCGTGTGAAAGCTGGCGATCGTCTTCAGACCCCAGGCCTGCCCCTTCTTACGCTCGGTCTCGGTCCAGGTGATCGGCTCCCAGTCGGGCTGCAGGATAAGCCGCGCGCCAGCATTCGCCACCTCGACGCGGTTGCCGGCCGGCTCGTAGACATAGAGGAAGAACGTCCCCTGGATCGCGTGCTTGTGAGGGCCCTGCTCGATGAAGACGCCGTTCTCCAGGAAGATGTCGGCGGCGCGCAATATGTCGTCGCGCTGGTCGGCGGCATAGGTGATGTGGTGGAAGCGGCCGCGGGCGCCCGAATGGTCCTCCGTCACCGCCATGTCGTAGGTCTTGTTGTTGACCGTGAACCAGCAGCCGCCGAGCCGGCCGTTGTCGAGCCGGATCTGCTCGGTGACGCGGCTCCCCATCGCGCCGGTCATGAAATCGCGCATGGCGCTGACGTCGCTGGCGAGCAGGTTGAAATGGTCGATCCGCCGGACGGCCGCGCCGCGCGCGTGATAGCGCTGGGCGAGGTTCTTGAGCGCCGGCCGTTCGGCTTCCGGCGCCTTGTACTTCACCGTCTCCCAGTAGAGCTCGAAGACGTGGCCGTCCGGGCTGTGGAAACGGTAGGACGGGCCGTGGCCGGCATCGCCGTCGGTCCAGCCGATGCCACAGCCCATGGCCTCGATCGCGGCGACGCGGCGCTTCAGCGCCGCCGCCGACGACGTGCGATACCCGCAATGTGCCATGCCGGTCGTGTTGGATGCGGTGAGCTTCAGCGTGTGGAACTCGTAGTCGTCCCAGGCGCGCAGATAGACGGAATCGCCTTCGCGGCCGCTCTCGGTCAGGCCGTAGACGCGGGTGAAGAAGTCGAGGCTGGCTTCCGGCTTGTCAGTCAGAAGCTCGAGGTGCCCCAGATGCGCCACGTCGTATGCGGGTTCGTCAGTCATTCCGGCCACGCTCCTCCCAACTTCCGCGACCCGACCGCGCCGGGCAGCTGTATACATCATCCGGCCGACCCGGGCACAGCACCGGCTAGCCGCCGAGGATGGTGCCGAGCAGGATCGACAGGGTCACGAAGCTGGCAGCCGTCGCCGCCAGCAGCGCCATCGAACACAGCGGCCCCAGCCCGAAACGCTGCCCGAAGATCGGGTAGACGGTCAGCATCGGGGATGCCGCCAGGATCAGTCCGGCCGCGACGAGCGGCGCCGGCACGTCGCCCAGAAGCCAGAAGCCCAGCGCGACGGCCGCCGGATGCAGCAGGAGCTTCGCCAGCACTATCAGCGCCACGTCGCCGGCGACCGAAGCGGCCTCGATCGCTGCCAGTGTGCCGCCGACGGTGAACAGCGCACAGGCGATCGAGGCATTCGCCATCAGGCCGACGGTGCGCGCCAGGAATTCGGGCAGGGACAGGCCGAGCGCCGAAAGCAGGATGCCGAGAGCGATGGCGATGAACAGCGGCATCCGCGCCAGCCGCACAGCCGTTTCACGCAGCAACGCCGGCCAGCGCTTGCCGGACTGCCGGGCGGCCTCGGCCAGACCGAGCGCCAGCGGAATGATCAGCACGTTCTCGACCAGCATCGCCATGGGCAAAGCGCTCAGCGCAGGCGCGCCGATGGCGAGGCTTGCGACAGGAAAACCGACGAAGCCGCTGTTCGACGCGACGCCGCCCAGAGAGGCGATCGCGGCGTGCCCGCGCTCACGCTTCAGGACCGCGCGGAACACCGCCAGCAGGACAACGAAGACGACCAGCGACGCCGCGCCATAGGCCACGACGAAACCGGCGCTGAAGGTCGTCCTGAAATCCTGCGACAGAAGCGCATGCAGGATCAGCGCCGGCATGGCGAAGTTGAGCACGAAGAAGCCAAGGCCACGCACGAAGCCCGCCTCGACGATACCCAGCCGCGCGGCTCCGTAACCCAAGGCTACCAAAAGGAAGATCGGCAGCGTGATGGAGATCACGTCGAGCATGCGCTGTTCCCGGGCAGGATGGCGGGGCGTCCGAAGACGCCCCGGCCGAGGCTACTCCGCGGCCTGGCGGGTGCGCCAGCTGTCGGCGTAGTTCTGGCGCGCTTCCTGCGCGTAGGGCACCGGAGAAACGCGCACGCGGATCTCGGTCTGCCTGTGCGGCTCGACCGTGGTCTTCTTCGTGCCGCCGTTCTCCTCGCCCCAGACCAGCGTCAGCACGTCGCCGACCTTGACGTCGGGATCGACGATGCCGAGCGACAGGTAGGAGCGCTCGTTGAACGAGTAGCCGGCGAACATCGACATGCCGACCGTCTTCGATCCCTTGACGATCATGTCGGCATTGGTCGAGCTGTAGTTGGCATTCGGGATGTCGATGTACTTGAAGTTCTCGACGCCCGGCTCGAAGAAGGAGCGGAAGACGCGGCCGACGTCGTCGGCGTTCCACTCGAAGGTTACCTTCTTGCGGTGCGGCTTGCCGGCCATCTTCTCCAGCGCCTCGCGGCCGATGAAGTCGTGGTCGAACTTCACGAACGGCCCGTAGCCCAGTTCGTACGGCGTGACGTAGTAGTCCTCGATGTTCTTAGAGACGAAGCTGCCGCCGATCGAGCCGCCGCCCTCGTAGCCGTCGGCAGGCAGGTACTCGCGGTAGGCCTTCATCTTCTCGCCGGTATAGACGGCCGGCAGCGGCGACGGGATCCAGCCCGACTCCAGCGTGTTGGTGGCGTAGGCGCGCGAGCCGCAGAGCCTGAGCCCGAACTCCTTGCCGGCCTCGAAGATGGCGTCGCGGATCTCCTCCGCCTCCGCATATGGACCCCAGATTTCCAGGCCCGGCGCGCCCGACATGCCGTGGCGCAGGCAGCGGACCTTGCGGCCGGCGATGTTGATCGTGTCCATGGTGAAGAACTTCACGTCCGGGATCGGGCCGCCGTTCAGCTTCTCCAGCACCTTCCAGGCGTTCGGACCCTGCACCTGGTAGCGGTAGCGCTTGCGGAACACGCCCTTGGAACCGGGACGCGACGGCGAGCGGTCGTCGCGCTCGGTGGTGACTTTGAAGCCGCCGGTCTTGGCGTGATACTCGACCCAGTTGATGGTCGGGACGCGGCCGACGATCAGCGCCTGGTTCTCGGCGAGGTGGAAGAGGATGACGTCGCCGATCACGTGGCCGTCATGGCTGACCGGCACGAACTGCTTGGCGCGGTTCACCGGGAAGTTCGCGAAGCTGTTGATGCCCGTGTAGGACAGGAGCTTGATCGTGTCAGGGCCTTCAATCAGCAGTTCGGCCATGTGGTGCGTCTGGTCGAACAGGACGGCGGTGTTGCGCCACGCCCACTGCTCGTCGCGCCAGCTGGTGAATTCGTTCGGAACGACCGGATAGATGTAAGCGCCGATCTTCGAGTTGCGGAGGTGGTCGACCGTGTTGCCGGCCTCCTTGAGCAGTTGTTCGAGGTTCTTCGTGGCCATTGTTTCCTCCAAAGTAATTCCAAACTCGGTTTTTCTGACGGCAAGCAGCCCGGCGAATGGTCGGGTCCGGGCCGTTTCGCTACTTGACCATCCGGATCAGGGTGCCGCCCGGAACGCGCTCCAGCGCCTTCTCGTAACGGAGCGCGAGGCGCAGGTTCCGGCCCGCGAGGCGTGCGTGCTCCTGCATTATCGACTGCGCGCGCGCGCCTTCGCGGTTGGCGATCGCCTCGACGACGCAGCGGTGCTGGTCCTGGGCGACGACGAGGATGCGGCGCGACTCAGGCATCAGCGCCTGCGCCATCACGAAGCCGCTCGGCGAGGCGAAAGGCAGGGCCACTGCCCTGTCTATCTGGCGTTTCAGCGTCGGGCTTTCGGCAAGGTCGACAACGAGCGCATGAAGGCGGGCATTGGCGGCGACATAACCGGAGAAAGCCTGCTCGGACGCGACGTCTGAATTGACGATCTCGTCGAGCTCATCGAGGCAGGAATGCAGCGCGCCGAGGCGGGCGGTAGAACCCCGTTCGGCGGCCAGCCGCGCGGCAAGCCCTTCAAGGGCGCCGCGCACCTCGATCGCGTCGAAGACGTCCTGCTGGGAGAATGACTTGACCGCGAAGCCCCCGGAAGGAATGGTCTCGACCAGACCCTCCTCCTCCAGCCGCTGCAAGGCGGCGCGGATCGGCGTACGCGAGATGCCGGTGCGCTCGGCGACGGACAGCTCGGAAATGCGCTTGCCCGGCGCCAGAGCACCGGCGAGGATCAATTCGCGGATCGACAGCAGTGCCTTGACCGACTGGGACTGGCCCTTGTCGGCGTCCGGCTCGTCGACGTCGGCGGCGCTATCCGTGCGCTTGGCCATGGTTGCGGCTCCTCCCGCATCCGCTGAATGCAGATTGTATACAGTCTCGCCATTAGGTGGTTGAATGTCAAGCCGGGCAGGAGATCGGTGACGGACCCTTGCGGTACGCATTGCGCACAACCGACCGATCAAGGGCTAAGGTTCTGAAATATAACAACCTGTCGCCTAACCAGCGTCCAACACGGGAGCGCGGTGAGGCTAGCTGACCGGCTCATTTCCTCTTGGCTTGCATCGCAACACCTGTATACATTCACGTCGCTTTCACTGCGACGCTTGGGCGTCCATCGACGGCTTCAGGGAGGAATTCGGTATGTTGGGAAGATACATTTCGGCGACCGCCGCGCTTGGTCTCGGCCTTGGCGTCGCGTCGGCCGCACTCGCGCAGGAGACCGTCAAGATCGGCGTGATCCTGCCCTATTCGGGTCCGTTCGCCGACGCTGCCAACCAGCTTGATGCCGGCATCAAGCTCTACATGGCGAAGCATGGCGACACCGTCGCCGGCAAGAAGATCGAGATCATCCGCAAGGACACGGGCGGCCCGCAGGCCGACGTCGCCAAGCGCCTCGCGCAGGAACTGGTGGTACGCGACGGCGTGGACATCCTGGCCGGCTTCGCGCTGACGCCGGAGGCGCTTGGCGCTGCGGAGGTTGCCACCGAAGCGCAGAAGCTCATGGTGGTGATGAACGCCGCGACCTCGATCGTCACCGAGAAGTCGCCCTACATCATCCGCACCTCGGTCACGATCCCGCAGGTCAATTACGTCTTCGGCAAGTGGGCGTTCGAGAAGGGCGGCGTGAAGGAAGCCTACACGCTGGTTTCCGACTACGGCCCGGGCCATGACGCCGAGAAGTCGTTCGCGAAGGGCTTCACCGAAGCCGGCGGCAAGATCGTCGGCGCCGACAAGACGCCGGTCGCCAACCCGGACTTCTCGGCCTTCGTGCAGCGCGTGAAGGACGCCAATCCGGAGTCCGTCTACGTGTTCATCCCCGGCGGCGCGCAGCCGGCGGCACTCGGCAAGGCTCTGGCCGAACGCGGCCTGACCCCGCCGGCGACCAAGCTGTTCGGCCAGGGCGAGCTCACCCATCCCGAGGCGCTGGAAAGCATGGGCGCCAACGCCAACGGCATCGTCACCACCTTCCACTACACGCTCGAGCGCGACGCACCGCTCAACAACGAGTACGTGAAGGGATATCGCGACGCCAACAACGGCCGCAGTCCCGACCTGTTCTCGATCGGCGGCTATGACGGCATGCACCTCATCTACGAGGCGCTGAAGAAGACCAATGGCGACGCCACCGGCGACGCGCTGCTGGCTGCCGGCAAGGGGATGGCGTGGGAGAGCCCGCGCGGCCCGATGTCGATCGATCCCGAGACCCGCGACGTGGTGCAGACCGTCTATATCCGCGAGGTGCAGAAGGTCGGTGATACCTACGCCAACGTGATCCTCGACTCGATCCCAGACGTGAAGGACCCCAACCACGGCGCCGCCAAGTAAGGGCGTCGACACAGCGCCGGCGCGGGAACCGTGGTCAGTCAGATCGCCGTCGTGCTCTTCGACGGGTTCGCCTTCGGGATGCTTCTGTTCATCCTGTCGGTGGGCCTGTCGGTGACGCTCGGCCTGATGAACTTCATCAATCTCGCGCATGGCGCCTTCGGCATGCTGGGCGGCTACGTCACCGTCATGGCGATGCGCCAGCTCGGCCTGCCGTTCCTTGCCGCGCTGCCGATCGCCTTCCTAGCGGCGGCGGTCGTCAGCGTGGTGATGGAGCGCACGCTGTTTCGTCGGCTCTACCGGGCCGGCGAACTCAACCAGGTGCTTTTCACCATCGGCGTCGTCTTCGTAGCCGCTGCGGTCGCGACCTATCTCTTCGGGACCGTCCAGCAGGTCATCATCATGCCCGACTGGCTTCGCGGCTCGGTCGAGGTCTTCGGGCTGAGGCTCGGCGTCTATCGCATCTTCCTCATTGTCGTCGCGCTGATCGTCACGGCAGTCCTGGTCTTCGGCCTTGAACGCACCCGAATGGGCGCGCGCATCAGGGCTTCCGTCGACAACCAGCGAGTCGCGCAGGGGCTTGGCCTCGACGTCGAGAAGATCTTCGCCGTCACCTTCGCGCTCGGCAGCGGCCTCGCCGGCCTCGGCGGCGCACTGGCGATCGAGATCGTCGGTCTCGACCCCGGCTTCGGCTTCCACTTCCTCGTCTATGTGCTCATCGTCGTCTCGGTTGGCGGACTGGGCTCGATTGCCGGCTCCTTCGTCGGCGCCGCCCTGCTAGGCATATTCGATGTGGCGGGCAAGTATTTCGTGCCTGAGATCGGCTCGTTCCTCATCTACCTGCTGCTGGTCGCGATCCTGTTCGTGCGGCCTGTCGGCCTGTTCGGCAGGCGCTGACCATGGCCGCTACGACACACGCGCCGGCAGGCACGGACCCTCACGCCTGGCTCCGGAGCCGGGGGCGCTGGTCGCCCTTCGAGATCGTCTTCTGGCTGGCGACGCTGCTGCCGTTCGTCATCTTTCCGACCTACCTGCCGCTGGCCAGCCAGGTGGCGATCACGGCGCTCTTCGCGCTCTCCGTCGACCTCGTCCTCGGCTACGCCGGCATCGTCACGCTTGGCCACGCCATGTTCTTCGGCCTGGGCGCCTATGCCGCCGGCATTCTCAGCAAGCACGGCTGGGGCGAGCCGCTGTCGGGCCTCCTGATGGCCGGACTGTTCGCCGCGCTGGTGGGCTTCGTCGCCAGCTTCATGATCGTGCGCGTGCAGCACCTCGCACTGCTGATGATCACGCTCGGCCTCGGCTTCCTGACATACGAGCTCGCCAATTCGATGGCCTGGCTGACCGGCGGAACGGACGGGCTGCAGGGAGTGGACACCTGGAAGATCCTCGGCATCTACCGCTTCGACCTCTGGGGCGTCACCGCCTATGCCTATGCGCTCGCCGTGCTGTTCGTCGCCTTCCTGGCCAGCCGGCGCATCGTCAACTCCTCCTTCGGGCTGGCGCTGCGCGGCGTGCGCGAGAACGTCAAGCGCATGCCCGCGATCGGCTCGAGCTACCGCCGGCACCTGCAGCTGATCTACACGATCTCGGCAGGGCTGGCCGGCCTTGCCGGCGCGCTGCTGACCCAGACCACGAATACCGTCGGCCTCCAGGTGCTGAGCTTCGAGCGGTCGGCCGACGTCGTCGTCATGCTCATCCTCGGCGGCACCGGGCGGCTCTACGGCGCGATCATCGGCGCGATCATTTTCATGGTGGCGCGCGACCAGCTGGCCGGCATCAATCCACAGTACTGGTACTTCTGGATCGGACTGCTGCTGATGGCGGTCGTCCTCCTGATGCCGAAAGGCATTCTCGGCGGCCTCGCGCGGCTGGTCGGCAGGCGCGACGAATGAGCGGCGAGAACCCCATCGTGCTCGCCACCGAGCAGCTCAGGAAGAGCTTCGGGTCGCTGCAGGTGGCGCGCGACGTGTCGATCGCGCTGCCGCGCGGCGCACGCCATGCGCTGATCGGCCCGAATGGCGCCGGCAAGACGACCCTCATCAATCTCATCACCGGACAGCTCAGGCCCGACTCGGGCCGCATTGTGCTCGACGGCGCCGACATGACGACCGCGCCGGTCGCCGCGCGTGTCCGCCGCGGGCTGACCCGCACCTTCCAGATCAACACGCTGTTCCCGGACCTCACGCCGCTCGAGGCGGTCATGCTGGCGGTGTGCGAGCGCGACGGCGTCGCGGGCCAGTTCTGGCGGCGGCTCGCGAGCCATAAGGCAGCGGCCGACGAGGCCTTCGCGGTCCTCGGGCAGCTTCGGCTGGCCGACGTCGCGACGCGTCCGACCCGCACGCTGCCCTACGGCCAGCAGCGGCTGCTGGAGATCGCGCTGGCGCTCGCCACGAAACCCAAGGTCCTTCTGCTGGACGAGCCGGCGGCCGGTGTGCCGAAGGACGAGAGCGCCGCGCTCTTCTCGGTCATCGCGGCCCTGCCCGAAGACATCTCCGTGCTGTTCATCGAGCACGACATGGACATCGTCTTCAGCTTCGCCACCCGCATCATCGTGCTGGTGTCGGGCGGCGTCCTGCTGGAGGCCGAGCCCGCGGTGGTACGCTCCGACCCTCGTGTCCGCGAGGTCTATCTCGGGAATGCCGGTCATGGCTGAGCCGCTGCTGGAGTTCCGCGAGGTTCGGTCCGGCTATGGCGAGGCCGTTGTGCTCGACGGCGTCTCGTTCACGCTGCCCGAGCGCGGCAGCCTCGCCGTGCTCGGACGCAACGGGGTCGGCAAGACGACGCTGCTGCTGACCGCCATGGGCTTCGTGCCGCTGGCGCGTGGCGCGGTGATCTTCCGCGGCCAGGACGTCTCGCGGCTGGCGCCCCACAGGCGCTCGCTGGGAGGCCTCGGCTGGGTGCCGCAGGAACGCGACATCTTCCCGTCGCTGTCGGTCGAGGAGAACCTGACCGTGGCTGCCCGGCCCGGCCGCTGGGACCTCGCCAGCGTCTACACGCTCTTCCCACGCCTCAGGGAACGGCGCGCCAACATGGGCAACCAGCTGTCGGGCGGCGAGCAGCAGATGCTGACAATAGCGCGCACGCTGACCACCAATCCGTCCGTGCTGCTGCTCGACGAGCCGCTGGAAGGCCTTGCGCCGATCATCGTCGAGGAACTGACCGCCGCGATCCGCCGTATGGCGGAGGAAGAGAGCATGGCGCTGGTGCTGGTGGAGCAGCACGCCGAGGTGGCTCTCAGGCTGACGAAGGAGGCGATCGTCATCGAGCGCGGCGTCATCGCGCATCGCGCCCCGTCGGCCGAACTGCTCGGCAACCGTACCGTGCTCGACCGCTATCTGGCCCTGCAGCGTTAGAAACCCTCAGGCGGGCAGGTGCTCGCGCCGAGTGACGAAACGCACGATCGTGTCGACGGTGTTCAGCCGGAGTTTCGCGAGTTCATCGGCGGCCCCGATATCGCGACCGAAGATCTTCGAGAAGGTCGCCCGGTTCGACACGTTGAAGAAGCAGAGCGCGCTGACCTGCCAGTGGAGTTCGACGGGGTCCAGCCCTTCGCGAAAGACGCCGTCCGCGACGCCACGCTCATAGATGCGGGCGATGTGATCGATGGCCGTGACGTTCAGTTCACGGATCACGTTCGAGCGTTCGAGATACTGGCCGTGATGGATGTTCTCGATCATCACCATCCGGATGAAGTCCTCATGCTCGTGGTGGTGGTCGAAGGTGAACTCGACCAGCCGCGAGAGCGCGTCGATCGGCGCCAGCCCGTCGATATCGAGCTTCGCCTCGCCTTCGCGCACCATCCGGTAGGCGTTTTCCAGCGCGCTGAGATAAAGGCCGTCCTTGTCGCCGAAGTAGTAGTAGATCATCCGCTTCGACGAGCGCGTGCGCGCGGCGATCTCGTCGACCCGAGCGCCGGACAGCCCGTTCAGCGCGAACTCGGCCAGCGCGACCTCGAGGATGTTGCGACGGGTTCCCTCGGGATCCTGCACGCGCGTCGGCGTGCCGTCCGCCCTGAAACCCTTCCTGCTGCCCGCCACGCTCATGCGCAATGATCCCGTCAAACGGCCCGGCGTTGACTAAACTAACCAGATCGTACATTGTGCCCAAATCGGGGCCGGGTCATTTACCGGCCCGCGCTTTGAACTGACAAGAGCGGCCTTAGGCCGCCGAAGGCTGGTGTCCGCCGGGACACCTCAGGGAGGCCATTCGGGTGACTGCGGGCGCAGCCATCATCGACGTGATCGGCCGGCTGGCCGGGCGCCGCGAGAGCGGCGGCATTCTCGTCGGTCTCGTCGGACGCGGCATCCAGCAATCCCGCTCTCCCGCCATGCATGAGCGTGAGGGCGCCAGGCTCGGACTGCGCTGCACCTATGTTCTGCTGGATTTCGACGCGCTCGGCCTCGCGGACGGCGACCTGCCGGCGGTTCTCGACGCCGCCGCCGCGCTCGGCTTCGCCGGCGTCAACGTCACCCACCCCTTCAAGCAGGCCGTCATTGCGCATCTGACCGGGCTCGCCCCCGATGCCGCAGCGATCGGCGCGGTGAACACCGTCGTCTTCGCCGGCGGGCAGCGGACCGGGCACAACACGGACTGCTGGGGTTTCGCCGAAAGCTTTCGCGACCAGATGAACGGATGCGCGCTGGACCGGGTCCTGCAGTTCGGCGCTGGCGGCGCGGGCGCAGCTGTCGCCTATGCGCTCATGAGCCTTGGCGTCCGCGAGCTCGCCATCATCGACATGGACGCCGGCCGCGCAAACGCGCTCGTCGGCAGGCTAGCGCCGCAAGGCGGCCGTCTCGTCGCGCGTAACGATGTCGAGACTGCGCTCGCTGCGGCCGACGGCATCGTCAACACGACCCCCGTCGGCATGGCAAAGTATCCGGGCTTGCCCTTCCCGGCCGCGCTTCTGTCAAGCAGGCACTGGGTCGCCGAAATCGTCTACTTCCCGCTCGAGACCGAACTGCTTGCCCGCGCCCGCGCGCTGGGCTGCCGCACGCTCGCCGGAACGGGCATGGCCGTCTACCAGGCGGTACGCGCATTCGAACTCTTCACTGGCATGGCGGCCGACCGCGCCGCCATGCACGGCCACTTCGAGGCGGCCGCATGATCGGCCTCGCCAATCCACTGACCAGCCACAGGGAGGAAATGCCATGACCATCATTGCAACGCGCCGTCAGGTGCTCGCGGGCGCCGCCGCCATCGCCGGCGCCAGCGTTCTGCCGGCTTTCGCGCAGGACAAGCCGAAACTCCGCTTCTCGGCGGTGTTCTCGGACCAGGACATCCGCGCCGAGATGATGAAGATGTTCGCCGAGGCGGTGAAGGACGACTTCACCTTCGAGGGCTACTACGGCGGCACGCTGTTCAAGCAGGGCACCGAACTCGTCGCGCTGCAGCGTGGTAACCTCGAGATGGGCAACATCGCCCCGCAGGACTTCTCCAACCAGATCCCGGCATGGTCGATCCTGACCGCGGGCTACCTGTTCCGCGACGCGGCGCACGTGACCAAGTTCTTCGCCAGCGATGCCGGCGCGGAAATGAAGAAGATGACCGAGGACCAGCTCGGCGTGAAGGTGCTCGGACCCACCTATTTCGGCGTCCGCCAGGTCGGCCTCAACATCGACAAGGAAGTGAAGACCCCGGCCGACATGGCAGGCGTCAAGCTGCGCATGCCGGGCGGCGAAGCCTGGCAGTTCCTGGGCACGGCGCTGGGCGCCAATCCTACCCCGATGGCCTATGCCGAGGTCTATACCGGCCTTCAGACCGGCGCGATCGACGGCCAGGACAACCCGCTGCCGAACGTCGAGAACATGAAGTTCTTCGAGGTGATGAAGCAGATCGTGCTGACCTCGCACCTGGTCGGCTTCGACCTTCTCACCATCTCGAAGACTGCATGGGACAAGGCTTCGCCCGAACAGCAGGCGAAGCTCCAGGCGGCCGCCGACGCCGCGATCGCGTTCTCGACCGACAAGCATGTGGCGCGCGAGGGCGAACTGGCCGAGAAGTTCAAGGCGGGCGGCCTCAAGATCTACGAGCCGGACCGCGACGCCTTCCGCAAGCACGTCCAGGAGCAGTATCTGGCCTCCGAGCTCGCCAAGAGCTGGCCGGCCGGCATGGTCGACAAGATCAACGCTCTCTGATCCCATCCGGCCGGGCGCGCCAGTCGCGCCCGGCTGTCTGTTCCGGAGCCTGCGGGCGAACGCCTTCGAGGGTGCAGATGAATCCGACGCTGCGAAAGCTGGGCGCCAGGCTCACCGTCTTCGCCGAGTTCGTGCTCGCCTCGATGCTGGCGGTGATGTTCTTCGCCTTCCTGCTGCAGGTCCTTTTCCGCTACGTCCTGAACTGGCCGACCGGCTGGACGAACGAGCTTTCCGCCATCCTGTGGATATGGATCGTGCTCTGGGGCGCGGCCTTCGTGCTGACCGAGCAGGAGGAGATGCGCTTCGACCTGATCTATGCGTCGGCAAGGCCCCGGACCCGCAGCGTCATGTTCCTGACCTGCGCGGCGTCGCTGGTGTTCCTCTACGGCTACTCGTTCCCGGCCGTCCTCGACTACGTCACCTTCATGAAGGTCCAGAAGACGGCCTACCTGCATATACGCTTCGACTGGGTCTTTTCGATCTACATCGTCTTCGTGATCGCCATCATCGTCCGCTACATCTGGCTGTCCTGGCAGGTCATGCGCGGCTCGGCGCCCGACGAGTTCGACCCGACCAAGGCAGGATCCGGCATATGAACATTGCCAGCCCCTTCTCGATCGCCATCGTCGTCATCACCGCGCTGGCGCTGCTCGGCCTGCCGGTCGGGCACGCGATGATCGCCGGCTCGATCCTCTATCTGCTGCTCGCCGGGCTCGACATGGGAACGGCGGCCGAGCAGTTCCTCAACGGGATGTACACCAACTACATCATCCTCGCCGTACCGCTCTTCATCCTGGCCGCCGAACTGATGAACATCGGCTCGATGACGGAGCGGCTCCTGCGATTCTGCAATGCGTTCGTCGGCCGGTTCCGCGGCGGATTGGCTCAGGTCAACGTGCTTCAGTCGATCATCTTCGCGGGCATGTCCGGCTCGGCAATCGCCGACGCCGCCGGGTCAGGCAAGATGATGCAGAACATGATGACGGCCGACAACAAGTACCCGGCCAGCTACGCGGCAGCGCTGACGGCCGCCACCTCTGTCATCGGGCCGATCATCCCGCCGTCCATCCCGATGATCATCTACGCCCTCGTCTCCGACGCCTCCATCGGCTACCTGTTTCTTGCCGGCGTCGTCCCGGGACTGATGATGGCGGTGTTCCAGATGATCCTCGTGGCGGTCGACGCGCGCCGCAGGAATTTCCCCGTCGAGCCGCCTACGCCGTTGCGCGAAATCCCCGGCATCACGATCCGGGCCCTGCCCGCCCTTTTGATGCCGGTCGTGCTGCTCGGAGGCATCTACTCGGGCGTCACGACGCCCACCGAGGCGGCTGCCGTCGCCGCTTTCTACGCCCTGGTGGTGTCGGTCGTGCTCTACCGGAGCGTCAGCTTCGCCGACTTCTACCGCTCGGTTCTGGCAAGCGCGCGGACCACCGCCTCGATCGGCATGCTGATCGCCGGCGCCCTGGTCTTCAACTACGTCGTCACGGTGGAAAACATCCCGCAGTCACTCAGCATCGTGCTGCAGGCGTGGGACCTGTCGCCGACCGGTTTCCTGATCCTGGTCAACATCATCCTGCTGGTTCTCGGCTGTGTGCTGGAAGGCACGACGATCATCCTTGTCATCCTGCCGGTGTTCATCCCGACGGCGCAGGCCCTCGGCATCGACCTCGTCCATTTCGGCGTGGTCTGCGTGGTCAACATCATGCTGGGTCTGGTCACGCCGCCCTACGGGCTGCTGCTCTTCATCATGACGCGGATCGCAAACGTTCCGCTGTGGGACATCGTCCGCGACGTGCTGCCGTTCCTCTACACGATGGTGTTCTCGCTCGTCGTCATCACCTTCTTCCCCGACACGGTGCTCTGGCTGCCCCGACTGTTCGGCTATCAGGGATAGCATCGCATGAAGCCGATCTTCGTCATCAACGGTCCCAACCTCAACAGGCTGGGAAAGCGCGAACCGCACATCTACGGAACGGTGACGCTGGCCGAGATCGAGGCGCTTTGCCGGCAGGCGGCCGGCGAGCGGCCCGTCCGGTTCCACCAGTCCAACGCCGAGTACCAGCTGATCGACTGGATCCACGAGGCGATCGACGAGGGCGCGGGCATCCTGATCAATCCGGCGGGTCTTTCGTTCCGCTCGATCCCGCTTCTCGACGCGCTGAAGATGTTCCCGGGCCCGATCGTCGAGTTCCACATCTCCAACATCCACCGGCGCGAACCGATCTACCACCAGTCGCTGGTGTCCACGGTGGCGACCGCCGTGCTGGCCGGCCTCGGCCCTCTCGGCTACTTCCATGGCGTCCGCGCACTCGAAGACCTGATCCGGGCGAACGGATCGAAATAGCTGCGCCACGGTACGGCCTCACTGCCAGAGGATAGCTGGCAGCATGACAAGAGAAGAACTCACGCTGGCAGTCCGTCAGGTCTTCGCGACCGAGCGGGGCGACGCGAACTCCAAGATCGGGAACTCATACTGGGGGCCGGGCAGTCGCAATGTCGGCTACGCAGTGCTTTCAGCGGTGATCGCTTCGCGTTCCGCCCTGCTCGCCCAAGGCGAGTCGACCATGACGCTGGCCGAATGCAGGAAGATCATTGAGGCGACCCGCATCGAGAACGGCAACGATCCCGACGACGAGGACGGGTTCGGCGGCGCCACCTATCACGGCCTCATTCGCGGCATCGATGCCCTGGTCGACAGGGCGGGCGCCGATGCGAGCTTTTCCGTCCACGAGTCCGTCGGCCGCGGCTGAACAGTCCGGCATCGCAACGGCGAAGCCCAAAACGCGACGAGGCCCGGCGATGATGCGCCGGGCCTCGTCGAAGCCGATGTGCCGTGAAGCCGGCTAGAACTTCACGCCGACGCGCGCCGTCAGGAGGTCCACCTCCGCGTCGATCCGCGTGTTGTCGAATTCCTTGAACGAGAAGCGGGAGTACTGCGCGCCGACCGTGAACTGGTCGGTCAGTGCGTAGTCGACACCGGCGCCGTAGACCCAGCCCCAGTCCTCGAGCCCGACATTGGTGTTCACATGCGCTGCGCCGAGATGACCGGTGAACAGGAAGCGGTTCCAGGATGCGCCGGCGCGCGCCTTCACCGCTACCGCGTCCGTCACCTTGATGAAGTTGAACAGCTCGTAGTTGATGTCGAGGCGGGTCGCCTCGACTTCAGCGCCGGCGACGAAATTGCCGAAGCCGTGCAGGTAGCCGAGATGTGCGCCGACGATCCAATCCTCGCCCCTGTCGTAGAGCGGCGGGGTGAACTGGCGGTCGACGTCCCGCAGCCAGGCGTAGCCGGCGGAGAGGCCGACGTAGCCGCCCGACCAGCCGAAGCGGGCCGGGTCGATCTCGGTCTTCGGTGCCTCGATGATTTCCGGATCAGCGGCCAGGGCGACACTGCCCTGCAGAAGGGCTGCGGCCAGCACGGCGGTGAAGATGCGCATCGCTCTCGATCCTCGACAAACGAACTCAGTGGGTCGTCAAGGAAATTATCCGGGTATGGTTGCCAAATGCTTAAGGGATGGCTGATCGACGTTAATTGCGCCTGACGGCCACGAAAAAGTAGCGTGGGAGCGGCCTGCGCGGCTTGGTTTCGCCATGCTTAACGACTTCTCAAAATATCGCGTCCAGTGTCCATCGACTTCCAGCCGTGGGTGGGAAAACAGAAATGGGCATCGTCCGCAGCCTCGACGCGTTGATCGACTGGTTCACACCGGATCACCTCAAGAACGACCCGCACACCAAGAAGCGGGTGCGCATGTTCCTGATCAGTCACCTGTTCGGGCCGATCCTCGGCGCGCCGATTCCGATCTTTCTCTATCTCTACGATCCGAACCCGTGGCCGCATGTGGGACTGCTCGCAGCATCGATCGGCGCCTTCTGGCTCTTTCCGATCGCACTGAAGCTCGCGCCGGCGCACTACACCTCGCTTGCCTTCGTCTCGGTCTTCAACCTCTCCTTCGCGATCCTCTGGGGCTCCTATCACTATGGCGGCGCCACCTCGCCGTTCCTGATGTGGTTCCTGGTGATGCCGCTGCTCGCCTTCTTCTACCTCGGCTCGAGCAACATGACGCGCGTGGTGATCTTCGCGCAGATCGCGGTCGGCCTCGCCGCCTTCTATGGCTCCTACCTGCAGTCCAACAGCTTCCCCTCCCACATCCCTGTGCAGGAGATGGCCGGCATCGGCATCATCTCGGCCTTCTGCGCGGCGACCTACGTCTTCCTGATGGCGAGCTATTATTCCAGCGTGGTGGATTCGCAGTCCGAGCTCCTGAAGGAGATCGACCGCCACCAGGACACGATGGAGGCGCTGACCAGCGCCAAGGAAGACGCGGAGCGGGCGAACGGCGCGAAGTCGGACTTCCTCGCGAAGATGAGCCACGAACTGCGCACGCCGCTGAACGCCGTGCTCGGCTATTCCGAAATCCTGCTCGAAGACGCCGAGCTGGAGGGCCGCGGCGAGCAGATCGCCGATCTCCAGAAGATCTCGGCTGCGGGCAAGCATCTGCTGGCGATGGTCAACGACATCCTCGACATCTCGAAGATCGAGGCGGGAAAGATGGAGCTGAACCTCGAGGACATCGACCTCGACAAGCTCGTCAACGAGGTCGAATCGACCGGCCGCCCGCTGGCCGCCAAGAACACCAACAGCTTCGTGGTGGAACGGATCGCGCCGATGGGCGTCGTCCGCGCCGACGCCACCAAGCTCAGGCAGGCGATCTTCAACCTGCTCTCGAACGCCGCGAAGTTCACCCAGAACGGACAGATCAGGCTCATCGCCAACCGCGAGCGCCGCAAGGGCGGCGACTGGGTGACGATCGCCGTCGCCGACACCGGCGTCGGCATCAGCAAGGAGCAGCAGGCGAACCTGTTCTCCAACTTCTCGCAGGCCAATCCGACCATCGCGGCAAAGTTCGGCGGCACCGGCCTCGGCCTGTCGCTGAGCCAGAACCTCTGCCGCCTGATGGGTGGCGAGATCTCGCTGCACAGCGAACCGGGCAAGGGTGCGTGCTTCACCATCCACCTGCCCGTGGTCGCGGCCGCGCAGCCCGCGCCGGCGGTGAGTTCGGACGAAGACGAGATGCTGGCGGAGGCCAACGCCGAGCAGCGCGAACGGCGCCAGGCCAACGCCGGCCTCAGCGGCCATGCGTCCAATCACCAGGCGCGCGAGAAGATCTTGGTCGTGGACGATGACCATGCCTTCCTCGAACTGGCGGAACGGCTGCTGACCAAGGAAGGCTTCAGCCCGATCGCGACGGACGCGCCCGAATCGGTGCTGCAGATCGCCCGCACGGTTCGCCCGACCGTCATCATGCTCGACATCCTGATGCCGGGGCTGAATGGCTGGGACGTGCTGCACACGCTGAAGTCCGACCCCGTGACGGCCAGCATACCGGTCATCATGATGAGCGTGCTGGACGACCAGTTCACGGCGCGGACGCATGGCGCCTGCGCCCTCATCGAGAAGCCGCTGGACAGCGCCAAGGTCAAGGCGGCGATCGCACTGGCCCGCTCGGGCGATGCAAACAGCCGCGAAGAGTTGCTCCGCGCCGCGGGTTGAGCGGCGGGCGAAGTCAGAGAACCGGGAACATCGACATGACCATGGTGCTGATCATCGAGGACAACCCGATCAACCGGGACGTGCTCGGCCGCCGGCTCGAGAGGCGCGGCTTCAACATCCGTTTCGCGGAGGACGGGCCGTCCGGCATCAAGGCCGCGAAGGACATCGGGCCCGACGTCATCCTGATGGACATCGGCCTGGGCGAAATGGACGGGTGGGAAGCGACCCGCCGCATCAAGGCCGACCCGACGACGATGAAGATCCCGATCATCGCCCTGACGGCGAGCGCTTTCGAGTCGGACCGCGAGAAGAGCTTCGCAGCAGGCTGCTGCGACTTCGACACCAAGCCGGTCGACCTGCCGCGCCTTCTGGACAAGATCGAGCGCAGTCTCATCCGCGCCGCCTGACCCCAACCGAACACCCGGCAACGAAAAAGACCCGCGGCAATGCCGCGGGTCTTTTCTTTTGCCTGGCAAGCAGCCGTGTTCAGGCGGCGGCGCGCACCTCGGTCGCCATCAGCATGTCCCTGAGCTTGCGAAAGTCCAGCGGCTTCTGCTGGACATATGGCACATTCAGTCCCATCGCCTCGGCCCTCGCCTGCGTCGCCTTGAGGACCGATTCGTCCTCGCCGCTGACGATCAGGATGCGACCCGCAAAGCGGGCCTCGGCGAGGAGCGCGAACAGGCCGAGCGCATCAACGTTCGGCATGTTGATGTCCACCGCCATGACCCCCGGATTCAGGGCCTTGGCAAGGTTCACGACACCGCGCGAGTCGGATGTCGCGAAAGCCTCGTAGCCGCAGCGTTCCGCGACCCGGACGATCAGCTCGGCCGACGACGCATCGTCGTCGACGGCAAGGAGGCGCAGCGGTTCAGTTGACATGGCGGGACCCTCAGGCGGCGTTCGACGTCAGTTCCCACTGCATGGCCAGCGGGCTGTTGGCGCCGTCGGCCTCACGATAGGAACGGAACTCGAGGTCGGCGGTGCGCATGGCCTGCAACATCGTGCGGACCAGCGTGTCGACGTCCTGGCGAGTGTGATCGGCCATGACCTGGACGCGGAACCGGGCACCGCCCTGCGGCACGGCCGGATACTCGACCAGGTTGGCGATGGCGCCAAGCGATGCGAGCTCGCGGGCTGCGATGCGGGCCAGGCCTTCGGCGCCGACGCGGACCGGCACGATGGCCGACGGATCGCCAAGCGCCTCGAGACCGACCTTCGCCATCTCCGAACGCATGTAGAGGATGTTGTCCATCAGCGAGCGACGGCGACGCTTGCCCTCGTCCGAACGGATGATCTCGAGCGCGGCGAGCACCACCGACGCCTGCACAGGCGAGAGGGCGTTCGAGAAGGTCTGCGTCGCGCTGAAGTACTTCATGTACTCGGCGACGGCGCGCGACTTGACCGCCACGAAACCGCCGTTCGACGCAAACGTCTTCGAGAACGAGCCGATGATAACGTCGGCGTGGTCGACCATGTTCTGCAGGCCGAGGTGGCCGAGGCCATCCTCGCCGATGCAGCCGAAGTCATGGGCGCAGTCGACCAGCAGCTTCGCGTCGAACTCGTCGCAGGCCTGTCTCAGCGCGGCGATGTCCGGCGTATCCGAATGCATGGAGAAGAGGCTCTCGGTCACGACGAGGATGCCGTTCTTCGAGTCCACCGCGCGGATGCGCTGGAGACGGCGGCGCAGGCCGTCGACGTTGATGTGCCCGTGGAAGTGGATGTTCTGCGTCGACGCGCGGGCGCCCTCCTGGAGACAGGAGTGGGCGAGAACGTCCATGACGACGTGGTCCGCCGGACGCACGAGGCCCTGGACCGCGGCGAAGCCCGCCGACCAGCCGGTCGGATAGAGCACCACCTCGCGGCCGTGGATGAAGTCGGAGATGGCCTTCTCGAGCTTCAGCGAATGGCGCGTGTTGCCGAGGAGCGCAGCCGACCCGGCGCTGTGAACGCCATACTCGTCGACCGCGCGCTTGGCGGCGTCTTTGACGGCCGGATGCGAGGAAAGGCTGAGGTAGTCCTGCGAGGCGAAGTTGACGCCGCGGATCTCGGTACCATCGTCCGAACGGGCCGAGCAATGGGTGCGCGGCGCGGTCGCCGTCGACTTGGCATAGGGCCAGAGGTCGTGCTTGCGGCGCATGTCCTGCCAGGCGAAGAAGCCTTCGACACGGCCGAGCAGGTCGCTTCCCGCCGGCAATTTGTAATCGCGCAGGCTGCCCGTGAGCGCGCCTTCCGGAATCGGATTCGTTTCGTTGTTTGTATCGTTGAACATTGGTGCCCCCTTGCCCCGTTGACAGCCGTTCTCGGCCTTGTTCGTTCGGCGGGAAGCTATGTGAGCGGGCTGAATTCCGGCTTAAGTCGAAAGGTTTATTTTTAGTCTCCGATCTTTTCGACTTGAAGATGGTTGCCCGTTGGTTTCCAGGCACGGAGCAACAACGAAATGCTAACCATCCCGGTGGCTGCACCTGCCGAAACGAGACCTGTCGTTAATCTATAAGGGTCATACAGGAGCGCGATCGGCACCATTTGGGGGTGGGCTGCTTGGGTACCTCGTTCTTCGACCATGCGCTCCGGGGCGTGAAACGTGCGCTCGGCGCCGACAAGATCACGTCCGACATGCGCGCGCATCTTGTGCGCGAACAGGTCAGGTCTGCCGCGCTGATGGCGCCCGTCACCGCGATCGCATCGATGGCGGTCGCCTTCATCCTCGTCGGCATCACGCGCGACACGCCGAGCTTCCTGCCGATTCTCGCGTGGGCCGTCGCGCTTGTGTCGGCGCAGCTCTTCACGCTCTACAGGGTAGCCACTCATCGTCGCCGCGCGGACAGGCGTGCCGCGAACCCCGGCCGCCGGGCACTGCTCAACAGCCTCGGCATGGGCCTCATCTGGGGCGCCCTGCCCGCCATCGGCCTGCCGAGCCACGACCACTTCATGGAACTGACCATCGCGGTCGTCGTCTGCGGGGTGCTTTTCGCGGCCGGCTTCTCGCTGCTCATCCTGCCCGAAGCGGCGCTTGCATTCTGTGCCCCCGTGGTCCTGGGCTCCTTCATCGCCATCCTTCGCATGGAGAATTCAAGCGAAGCAATGATGCTGGCCGCAATGCTCACCATCTATTCGGTGGTCATGGTCGCGATCAGCGCCCGATATTCCAGGAACACGGTCGAGCACCTGGTGCAGGAATCGACCATCCGCGAGCAGAACGGCATCATCAGCCTGCTCCTCAAGGAGTTCGAGCAGAATTCGAGCGACTGGCTCTGGGAGTTCGACCGGACCGGCCGCCTGCAGCGCGTGTCGCAGCGTTTCGCCGATGCCGCAGGGACCTCGCTCGCATCGCTGGTGGGACGCGACTTCGTGACCTTCCTGCACGATGTCGGGACCGGCTCCACCCCGATCGTCGACGAGATCGGCGCCAGCATCGACGCACGCGAGACGATCAGCGGCATCGAACTGCAGGTGATGATCGCGGGCGTCGAGCATCACTGGCGCCTGACCGGCAAGCCGAACTTCGATCAGCGCGGCGGCTACACCGGCTATGTTGGGACCGGATCGGACATCACCGCCGCCAAGGTGGCCGAGCGCCGCATCAACTTCCTCGCGCACAACGATGCGCTGACGGGACTTCTCAACCGGGCAAAATTCACCGACCACCTGAAGCAGTGCGTGGCCAGGCTTGAACGCTACGGCTCGCCCTTCGTCGTGCTCTATCTCGACCTCGACCAGTTCAAGGCGGCCAACGACAGCCGCGGCCATCTCGTCGGCGACCGCATTCTGGTGGAAGTCAGCACGCGGATTCGTTCCGCGCTCAGGGAATCGGACATCGCCGCCCGGCTCGGCGGCGACGAGTTCGCGATCATCCTGACCAATGGCTCAGATACCCACGAGATCGGCGCGCTTGCGCAGCGTCTGGTCGAACTCATCGGCAAGCCCTACGAGTTCGACGACGAGGTCGTCGCGATCGGCGCCAGCATCGGCATCGCCATCGCGCCGATCAACGGCACGCGGCCCGACCAGATCCTGCGCAATGCCGACCTTGCGCTCTACCGCGCCAAGGCCGAGGGCCGCGGGACCTACCGCTTCTTCGAATCGCAGATGGACTCCGACGTGCGCGAGCGGCGCATGCTCGAACTGGAACTGCGGCAGGGCCTGAAGGAAGGCGAGTTCGTCCTTCACTACCAGCCGCTCGTATCCGCCGAGACCAAGCAGCCGACAGGCTTCGAGGCGCTGGTGCGCTGGAACCACCCGATCCGCGGCATCGTCCCGCCGGCCGAGTTCATCCCGATCTCGGAGCAGACCGGCCTGATCAAGCAGATAGGCGACTGGACGATTCTCGAGGCGTGCAAGGCGGCGGCCGAGTGGCCCGAGCACCTGCTTGTTGCCGTGAACCTCTCGGCCAAGCACTTCCAGCTGAGCGACATCACCGCCGTCGTCCGCGACGCCCTCGCGGAGTCTGGTCTGGCACCGCACCGCCTCGAACTGGAAATCACCGAGAGCCTGCTCATCGAGCGCCCGGAAGACGTCATCGGCAAGCTTGCCGAGATCAAGGCGCTCGGCGTGACGATCGCGATGGACGATTTCGGCACCGGCTATTCGAGCCTGTCGTACCTGCTGAAATTCCCGTTCGACAAGATCAAGATCGACAAGTCGTTCGTGACCGCATCGAGCGAGGATTCCGTCGCCAAGGACATCCTCCGGTCGATCGCGTCGCTCGGCAACACGCTGCGCATCCGCATCACGGCGGAAGGCGTCGAGACTGCCGAACAGGTGGACTTCCTGCGCGACATCGCCTGCAGCCAGCTGCAAGGCTACTACTTCGCCCGGCCGCTCAACCCGGCCGACCTCGCCGCCTACCTGCTCGGCAACGTCGCTGCCGACCTGAGGGGTCAGACAGACCTGATCGACAGCGCGTCGGAACCGTCGCTCTCCGCCGCCGCAGCCTGAGCACCGGCCGGGCCAAGGTCTATCCCGATGGCCCGACCGGCGAGGCCTTGATCAGGCGGCCTGCGCGCGCGCCGCTGTGCGGGCCTTCTCCGCCAGATTTTTCGTCGCGTCGACGGCCTCCTGCGCCGCGTACCAGTAGCGTTCCTTCAGCTCGATGTTGAAGAGCACGCCGTCGGGAAACTCGCATTCGGCGACGATCGTCTCCCACGGAATGTTGCCCCAGCCCACCGGCAGATGCAGGTCGCCGTGGCCATAGGCGACGCGCTCGCCTTCCGTGAACATCCAGATGTCGTCCTGTCGGCCATAGCTGTCATGGATGTGCAGGTGCTTCGACCATGGAGCGAGGAGCTTGACCTCGTCGAGGAAATCCTCGCGGCGGCCATCATAGTCGAGCTTCAGCAGCAGGTGGCTGAAGTCGAGCGTCGCCAGCACGTTCGAATGGCCGATGGCTGCGAGTTCGCGCGACAGCCGGGAAGCGGACGACGCCACGTTCCTGCCCTCGTATCCGGCGAACAGCGTTTCGACGCAGAGGACGAGCCCGTTGTCCTTCGCGACATCCCCGGCCCTGGCCAGCCACTCGCGCTGGCGCATCAACGCAGCTTCGACGCCCTCGGCCTGCTGTTGGCGCACCAGACCCGAGTGGATCACATAGTGCTCCGCGCCAACTTCCGCCGCCACGTCCAGCGAAGCCTTGAGAACCTCGAAATGGCGCGGCAGCCGCCAGGCGTCGTCCATGAAGTTGATCGCCAGCGGACCATGGACCGAATAGGTCACGCCGCGACCGGCGCAGGCGCGCCGAAGCGCCTCCATCTGCGGGCGGCGGACCCTGCCGCCAAGCACGATGTCCATGTCATAGGTCGGCAGTTCGATCGCCTCGACCCCGAGTTCCTCGATCATGTCGAGCTCGTCGCCGAAGTCGCTCAGGTCGTTCGCCCGCTTGTGGGCGGAAATGCCCGTGCCGATAGCACCGTTGGACAACATGGTTCCGTTCCTCGAATGGTGGAATCGCGGCGGCGGACACCGTGCCCGCGCCGTCTCGCGGGACCATCGCCGCGTTCCATGACGCGCGTCTGACACCGGCCCGACCACGAAGCTCGCCGATAGCCCGGCACCGACGCTGGACATCGGCCCCGCAATGTCATCTGATTGTCATCGAACCGTCATCCGCAGCCTTGATTCAACATAGTGGGGCGAGATGTTACGCTCGATCCTTTCCGTCCTCGCGCTGCTTTCGGCGCCGGTCTCCGCCGGAGCCACGGATCTCAGCCAGCGCGAGATCGCCGACGAACTCGTCGGCCGGACGATCACGTGGTGGGAACAAGAGGGCTGGCGGCACGGGTACCTGATGCTGCTTCCGAACGGCGCGGCGGAGATGACGGTCGACCGGCCGGGCCGGCATCACGACCTTGGCCGCTGGTCGCTGCGCGGCGACGAGGTGTGCACCCGCTGGGGCGAGGTCCGCGACGGCATGGAGAAATGCTACCGCGTCAGCCGCGGCGAGCGCGGCCTGTTCGTAACGACGGGCGGCAATGTCTTCGAGGTCCGCGACCTCGGCGTATGACCGGACCAGCGGCATACTGCCTGCCGCTTGCGCAGGAATGCACTGCGACGCGACCCTGACAACAAACTTTCACGGGATTGTCGCGGGACTGTAACCGGACCAAAACAGAACTGTTATCTGCCTCCTCTAGGCGAGCGGACAGCGGGGCCAAACCCGCCCATTCCTGTCCAGGAGGCTCACCATGAAAACCATCTCCCTTCTCGCCGCGGCGGCTTCGGTCATCGCCATCGCGTCCGGCGCGCACGCCCAGGAGCGCATCAAGTTCGACTACTGGTACGGCCTGACCGGCGAACTCGGCGAAGTGATGCAGAAGCATTGCGACGCGTTCAACGCCTCGCAGGAAAAGTTCCAGGCCGTCTGCACCGGCCAGGGCGGCTACGACAAGGCCGAGCAGAACACGATCGCCGCCTACCGCGCCAAGCAGCACCCGACCGTCGTCCAGATCTATGACGCCGGCACCGTCAACTTCATGCTGTCGGGTGCGATCTATCCGGCCAAGAAGTTCGCGGAGGATTTCGGCCTCACCATCGACTGGGCCGGCTACTTTCCTGGGATCGCCAACTACTACGCCACCTCGGGCGGCGAGATGTGGTCGTTCCCCTACAATTCCTCGACGGCCGTCCTCTACTGGAACAAGGACGCCTGGGCGAAGATCGGCAAGGATCGCGCGCCGGCCACCTGGGCCGAATTCGGCGATGATCTGAAGGCGCTGAAGGCTGCGGGCGTCGACTGCGGCTTCGCCTTCGACTTCGACACCTGGATGAACCTCGAGCAGTTCTCGGCCATCAACGGCCTGCCGATCGCCACGATGGACAACGGCTATGGCGGCCTCGGCGCTGAGGTCGTGTTCCACCAGACCGCGTTCGTCGACCACATGCAGCGCTACAAGGACTGGATGGATGCGGGTTACGCCAAGATCCAGACCAACCAGGTCGGCAAGAACCTGGTGCAGGCCTTCGCCGACGGCAGCTGCGCCGCCACCACCTCGTCGATCGCCAACCACGGCGTCGTCAAGACGACCCAGGCCCAGGGCCTGAACTGGGACGTCGCGATGCTGCCCGTGCTCGAGGCCGGCAAGCGCACCAACTCGCTGGTCGGCGGCGCCTCGCTGTGGATCATGGAAGGCAAGTCTAAGGAAGAGTACGAGGCGGCGGCAGCCTTCCTCGCCTACGTCACCGCGGCGGATACCGGCGAGAAGTTCATGGTCGAGAACACCGGCTACATCCCGGTCACGACCAAGGGCTTCGAGCTGCTGAAGGGCGAAGGCTTCTACCAGCAGGACAAGTACAAGGGCCGCGAAGTGGCGATCGAGTCGCTCACCGCGTCCGACGTCACGCCGCTGTCGCGCGGCATCCGCCTCGGCAACTTCACCTCGATCCGCGCCGAAGTCCGCGCCGAGCTCGAGGCGGCCTTCACCGGCCAGAAGGACCTGAAGACCGCGCTCAGCGACGCCGCCGACCGCTCCAACCAGATCCTGCGCCGCTACGAGCAGACCTACGGCGGCGCCACCCTGCCCTGATCGGAAGCAACCAGCAGAACCGGAGACGCCGCCCGCGCGGCGTCTCCCCCCTGCCCTTCATTCTGCCGGATCGACGTCGATGGAAAAGCGGGTCACCTTCTCGAACACCTGGCTGGCGGCCGCGCTCATCCTGCCGCAGATGCTGCTCGTGTTCGTGTTTTTCTACTGGCCGACGGGCGAGGCGCTCTACTGGGCGTTCACGCTGGAACGGCCTTTCGGCGGCGGCAACGACTGGGTCGGACTCTACAATTTCGCCAGCGTATTCGGCGACCCGAAATACTGGAGCTCGGTCCGCGTCTCGATGCTTTTCGCGGTGGCGTCCACCGCGCTGTCGCTTGGCATCGCAGTCCTCCTGGCGCTGTTCGTCGACCGCCAGCTTCCCGGCTACCAGGCCTACAAGTTCACCTTCTTCCTGCCCTACGCGCTCGCTGCGCCGGCCGTCGGCCTCGCCTTCCGCTTCATCTTCTCGCCGGACGCCGGCTTCGTCTCTGCGATCAACCGGCTCTATCCCGGCCTCTGGAACCCCGCGCTCGACGGCTTCGACGCGCTGCTCTTGATCATCTTCGCGCAGGCGTGGAGCCTGGCCGGCTACAACTTCATCTTCTTCCTTGCCGCGCTGCAGTCGATACCGCGCACCATTGGCGAAGCCGGCGCGATGGACGGTGCCGGCGTCATGCGCCGCATGTGGGACCTGCAGCTGCCGCTGATCACGCCGACACTGTTCTTCCTGATCGTGATCAACATCACCGACAGCTTCGTGAACTCGTTCGGCATCGTCGACATCACCACCGGCGGCGGCCCTGCCCGCGCCACCGACCTGATGGTCTACAAGATCTACACCGACGGCTTCATGGGTAAGGACTACAGCCTCGCCGCCGCGCAATCGATCGTGCTGATGGTGCTGATCATCGCGCTGACCTTCGTCCAGTTCCGCTACATCGAGCGGCGCGTTCACTACAGCTAAGGCTCTCGGTCATGATCGAACGCACGCCGGTCCTCGATTTCGTCACGCAGGCGGTGCTGGTGCTCAGCCTCATCGCGCTCCTTCTGCCACTGTGGATCGTCTTCGTGGCAGCCAGCCACGACTTCCACACGGTCAACCAGGTGCCGATGCCGCTGTGGCCAGGCAACCACCTGGTCGAGAACCTCTCGACCGCCTGGAACCAGGGCAATTTCGGCCGGGTGATGATCAACTCTCTCATCGTCTCGGCCGGCGTCACCGCAGGCAAGATCGGCATCGCGGCAATCTCCGCCTTCTCGATCGTCTACTTCAGCTACCGCCTGCGGATGCTGATGTTCTGGTTGATCTTCATCACGCTGATGCTGCCGCTGGAGGTGCGCATCGTGCCGACCTACGCGGTCGCGGCCAATGCGCTCGGGCCCTTCCAGGCGATCCTCAACGCGGTCGGGCTCAGCGTCAGCCTGCCGGAATGGAACCTGCTCAACTCCTATGCCGGGCTGATCCTGCCGCTGATCGCCACGGCGACCGGCACCTTCCTATACCGCCAGTTCTTCATGACCGTGCCGGACGAGCTCGCAGAAGCGGCCAAGATGGACGGCGCGGGGCCTATCCGCTTCTTCATCGACGTGCTTCTGCCGTTGTCGAAGACCAACATGGCGGCGCTCGCCACCATCATGTTCGTCTGGTCGTGGAACCAGTATCTCTGGCCGCTGCTGATCGTCACCGACCACGCCAATTACGCGACCGCCACGATGCAGCTGCAGAAGGTGGTGCCGGGGCCGCTGTTCGGCTCGCCGCCGATCTGGAACACCGCGATGGCCGCGAACCTGATCGTGCTCCTCCCGCCCGTCATCGTCACCATCCTGTTGCAGCGCTGGTTCGTGCGCGGCCTCATCTCGACCGAAAAGTAAGGGGTTCACCGTGGCCGAAATCACCCTTCGCAAGGTCCGCAAGTCCTACGCCAGGAACGAGGTCGTCCATGGCGTCGACCTCGACGTCTCGACTGGCGAGTTCATCGTCATCCTCGGCCCATCGGGCTGCGGCAAGTCCACGCTGCTGCGCATGGTCGCCGGGCTGGAAGCCATCACCGAAGGCGAGATCGAGATCGGTGGCCGCGTCGTCAACCGACTGGAGCCGCGCGAGCGCGGTTGTGCGATGGTGTTCCAGAACTACGCGCTCTACCCGCACATGACCGTCGCCCAGAACATCGGCTATTCCCTCAGGATCGCAGGCGTAGTGCGCGCCGAGCGCGACCGGCGCGTGGGGGAAGTGGCGAAGGCGCTCGGCTTGCAGGAGTTCCTCGATCGCCGTCCCGCCCAGCTCTCCGGCGGCCAGCGCCAGCGCGTCGCCATGGGCAGGGCGATGATCCGCGAGCCAAAGGTTTTCCTCTACGACGAGCCGCTCTCGAATCTCGACGCGCGGCTGCGCGTCGCCATGCGCGTCGAGATCCGCAGGCTGCACCAGCGGCTGGGCACGACGACGCTGTTCGTGACCCATGACCAGGTCGAGGCGATGACGCTGGCCGACCGCATCGTCGTCATGAACAAGGGAGTGGTCGAGCAGGTCGGCACGCCGGCCGACGTTTATCGCAAGCCGCAGTCGACCTATGTAGCCGGCTTCATCGGCACGCCTGGCATGAACCTCATCGACGCCACGGCCGACCCGGACAGGGGCGTTCTGGTCCTGCCTGACAATCAAGAGATCGCCTACGACCGCGCCCGGTGGCCCGATGTCGGCTACGGCCCGGTCACCGTTGGATTCAGGGCGGAGGCGGCACGCCTGGAAGTGGGCGGCATCTCGGGCAAGTTCGACTTCGCAGAGGAACTCGGTTCGGCGCGGCTCGTGCATGGCATCTTCGCCGGCAAGCCGCTCGTCATCCACGTCTCCGGCCACCGCCCTTTCGGGCCAGGAGAGGCATTGTCGGTCAGGATCGATCCCGCCGACATCCATTTGTTCGACGCGGAAAGCGGAAGGCGTCTGGCAGAGACGATGACCCGGCCGCCCAAGGAAAGGCGGCTGGTGGAAGAAGCTGCCACCTAGCAGGACATGGCGGGTATCCCGCACTCGGTTGGCCACGCACCACGCGACCCCTGACGATACCCCGCAGGTACGAACGTCGCCGCGGCATGCGCCGACCCTGTGACGCCGATCCCGACAACGCTGCGCTTGCTCGCCCGGAACCGGCCGTCATTGCCAGTGGGTAGGGGACGTGATCGATTGGCTCGCTACGTCAGCCATCATCACCAAGGAGAGCGCCCTTGAGCCACACAGCCCCGAGCAAATCGAGCCGTGGCCCGACACTTGCACTCGCTTTGGTCATGGTCTGCTTCGCCATCGGTTCGGCCGAGGCGGACACGTGTCAATCTTTCAACGCGGAGACCAACGAGGAGTTGGAGGGTCGCTGCACAGTGTCCTATCAAGCCGAGGGCGAGGTCATTCAGATCGGGGAAACCCGCTTCGTCTTTGCCGAGAATGGCCGACAGGGCCAATGGTCGACGGGCACGCTGAACGGCAGACCCGCTGCCAGGTATGAAATCAACCGGATCGCGTACTCATACGCGACGCTCGATCTGACGCTGTTCCTGGATCGATCGGACGACTAGGATCAGGCTCCCCGATTGCCGCCGGTTGCCGAGCCTCGCCCGGCCATGATAGGCAATCGGCAGCGCGGGTATGATGTAATGGTAGCCTGTCAGCTTCCCAAGCTGAACGCGCGGGTTCGATTCCCGCTACCCGCTCCAGTCCCACAGTAGAGCGAGGGCCCGGACATGAAGCGCTTCCTCAAATGGACGGCGCTGGTGTTCGCCACGCTGATCGTCGCCGGCCTTGCCTTCTTCTTCTTCGCGCTGGCGGGACTGATGGAAGGAATGATGAACCGCACGCTCGTGCCCGGCCCCTACAAGGCGTCGGCGGAGGCGACGGCCCTCCACCAGACCCTGATCGTCGCGGACCTGCATGCCGACAGCCTGCTGTTCGGCCGCGACCTTTTGAAACGCGCCGATCGCGCCCATGTCGACGTGCCGCGCATGATCGACGGCAATGTCGCGCTGCAGATATTTTCGGCTGTCACGCAGTCGCCGGCCGGGCTCAACATCGAAAGCAATTCGGCCGACAGCGACCAGATCATCTACATCGCGCTCGGCCTGCGCTGGCCGGTGGCGACCTGGTTCTCGAACCTCGAGCGCGCGCTCCATCAGGCGAGCCAGTTGAAGGAGATGGCGCAGCGTTCCGAGGGCCAGCTCTCGGTCATCCGCAATCGTAAGGAACTGCGGATATTCCTCGACCGTCGCAAGCACGAGCGCGGCATCGTCGCCGGCATGCTGGCCATCGAGGGCGCGCATGCGCTGGACGGCGACGCTGCCAATGTCGACCGGCTCTTCGACGCCGGCTACCGGATGATGTCGGGGGCGCATTTCTTCGACAACGAGATGGCCGGCTCGGCGCATGGCGAGGAGAAGGGCGGCTTCACGGAGGCCGGGCGCGACATGCTGAAACGCATGGAGGCAAAGGGCATGATCTTCGATCTCAGCCACGCCTCAGCCACGCAGATCGACGAGGCGCTGACGATCGCGACGCGGCCCGTCGTTGTCTCCCATACCGGCGTGCGCGGCACCTGCGACAACAATCGCAACCTCTCCGATGACCAGTTGAGGCGCATAGCCACCAACGGCGGCCTGGTGGGCATCGGCTTCTGGGATGTGGCGGTCTGCGGTACCGATGCCAAGGCGATTGCCAAGGCGATCCGATACACGGCTGATCTCATCGGCGTCGACCATGTCGGGCTGGGTTCCGACTATGACGGCACGGTCACCGTGCCGTTCGACGTTTCCGGCATGGTGCTGCTGACCGAGGCGCTAATGGCGGAAGGCTTCAGCGACGAGGACATCGCCAAGGTGATGGGCGGCAACCAGATCAGGCTCCTGATGCAGGGCCTGCCGGAGTAGCGGGCACTACCCGCGAAAGTGCTTCGACAGCTTCAGGCCCTGCGCCTGGTAGTTGGAGCCGAGGTCGGTGCCGTAGAGCGCCTGCGGCCGCGACTGCATGTGCTCGTAGACCAGCCGCCCGACGATCTGCCCGTGCTCCAGGATGAACGGCACCTCGTGGCTGCGCACTTCCAGCACCGCGCGGCTGCCGGTGCCGCCGGCCGCCGAGTGGCCGAAGCCGGGATCGAAGAAGCCGGCATAGTGGACGCGGAACTCGCCGACCAGCGGATCGAAAGGCGTCATCTCGGCGGCGAAGAGCGGCGGCACGTGCACCGCCTCCCGGCTGACCAGGATGTAGAACTCGTCCGGGTCGAGCACCAGTTCGCCCGAGCCGCGGTCGTGCAGCGGCTCCCAGAAGTCCAGCACGTCGTGCGCGGCGCGCCGGTCGACGTCGACCACGCCGGTGTGGTGCTTGGCGCGGTAGCCGACCAGCCCGCCCTCGCCCTTCAGGTCGATCGAGACGCCGATGCCGCCGCCCGAGATGCTGGGCGCCTCGGCGGCGACCAGCGTCTCCGCCTCGTGCAGCGCGGCAAGCTCGGCCTCGTTCAGTAGCGGGCCGCCCGCCCGGAAACGTATCTGCGACAGCCGCGAACCGGCCCTGACGACGATCGGGAAGGTGCGTGGGCTCACTTCCAGATAGAGCTGGCCCCGATAGCCGGCCGGGATCTTGTCGAACTCGCGGGTCCGGTCGACCATCACGCGCGTGAAGATGTCCAGCCGGCCGGTCGAGCTCTTCGGGTTGGCCGACGCCGAGATGCCGGCAGGCAGCGCCAGCGTCTCCATCAGCGGCACGATGTAGACGCACCCCGTCTCCAGTACCGCGCCCGCCGACAGGTCGATCTCGTGGAGCTTGAGCCGCTCAAGCTTGTCGGCCACGGCGTGGCCCGGCCCGGGCAGGAAACTGGCGCGGACGCGATACGCCTTCACGCCGAGCCTCAGGTCGAGACTCGCCGGCTGGACCTGGTCGGCGTCAAGCGGCCGCGCCGACGCGAGCGCGCCGGCGTCGAACAGGGCACGAATGGCGTGGTCGGGCAGGATGCCGGTGGCGCGCAAGGACGGCTCCAAGGATCGGGACGCATCCGGTTTAGCGGCGAGCCCGATTGACGCAAGGCAGCCGCCGGACTAAAGGACGTTTATCCCGTGGTGATTTGGCCGGTCGGCTTGCAGCCACGTTAAACAAGTCGCTAAAGGACCGAGGGCCCATCAGGGCATTTGGACCGGTTGCGACTTTCGCGGCCGGTTTTTTTGTGCCGGTGACCAGGTCTGGGGACTATGAAAATGACGACGCGCAAACTGAGGCCCGCCACCCAACTCGTGCATGGCGGCACGACCCGATCGCATCATGGCGAGACGTCGGAGGCGATGTTCCTGACGCAGGGTTTCGTCTACGAAAGCGCCGAGTCCGCCGAGGCGCGCTTCAAGGGCGAGACTCCCGGCTTCATCTATTCGCGCTACGCCAACCCGACCGTCGACATGTTCGAGAAGCGCATGTGCGCGCTGGAGGGTGCCGAGGACGCCCGCGCTACCGCGTCCGGCATGGCCGCCGTGTCGGCCGCGCTGCTCTGCTCGGTGAAGGCCGGCGACCACGTCGTCGCGGCGCGTGCGCTGTTCGGGTCCTGCCGCTGGGTGGTCGAGACGCTGCTGCCGAAATACGGCGTCGAGACGACCCTGGTCGACGGCACCAAGCCGGAAGCCTGGGAGAAGGCGGTTCGGAAGAACACCAGGCTGTTCTTCCTCGAAAGCCCGACCAACCCGACGCTGGAGGTGATCGACATCGCCTTCGTCGCGAAGCTGGCGCGCTCGATCGGCGCACGCGTCGTGGTCGACAACGTCTTCGCGACGCCCCTGCAGCAGAAGCCGCTCGAGCTCGGCGCCCACATCGTCGTCTACTCCGCGACCAAGCACATCGACGGACAGGGCCGCTGCCTCGGCGGCGTGATTCTCTCCGACAAGAAGTGGATTGACGAGAACCTGCACGATTTCTTCCGTCACACAGGCCCGAGCCTCTCGCCGTTCAACGCCTGGACGCTCCTGAAGGGCCTGGAAACGCTGCCCTTGCGGGTCAAGCAGCAGACCGAGGCGGCAGGGCGCATCGCGGATCACCTCGCCGAGCAGGGCAAGGTGGCGCGCGTCATCTATCCGGGCCGCGCCGACCATCCGCAGGCCGAGATCGTCAGGCGGCAGATGAGCGGCGGCTCGACGCTGGTCTGCTTCGACCTGAAGGGCGGCAAGAAGGCGGCCTTCGCGTTCGAGAACGCGCTCCAGGTGATACGCATCTCCAACAATCTGGGCGACGCCAAGAGCCTGGTCACGCACCCGGCAACGACCACGCACAAGAACCTGACCGACGATGCCCGCGCCGAACTCGGCATAGGACCCGGCACGGTCAGGCTGTCGCTTGGACTGGAGGACGTCGACGACCTGCTGGAGGATATCGACGAGGCGCTGAAGGCCGCCGGCTAGCCGGGCGGCAAGAGGCCATACTTCCGCAAGTGGCGCGCCGACTTGCGAACGGTTTCGCGGGAATCCTCCCACGAGGCAGCATCGATCGCCGGCATGGTCCCCGTGCCGACGATGTGCGCCGAGACGGCGTCCAGCTTGTCGGGCCGCAGATAATGGTCGGTGAGGACGATCGACCACGTCACCTCGTCCACGCCGAAGGGGGAGTGGCCACAGGCGTCGCAGGGCGACCAGGCGCCGTGCTTGCGGGCGCCGCACTTGACGCAGATGGCGATCGTCATGAACCTTGGTCCTCGAGAGAGCGACTGGACGATGATCGGAAAACGCGGCGAAAGATGGCTCGGATCGTGGGCGAGCGGTCACCTTTCCGGGGCGTTATTGGGCGCGACGACGTGCCCGTGTGTGACGGAGTGATGCCATGTACCGCGCCGTGACGCGCGACATCGAGGTGCAGGTCGAACCCTTCTACCTCGCCGACAGGTCCGACCCGTCGGACAATCGCTATGTCTGGGCGTACCGGGTCACGCTTGCCAACAATTCGGATGCCTTCGTCAAGCTGCTGTCGCGCTACTGGCGCATCACCGACGAGCACGGCAAGGTCGAGGAGGTGCGCGGGCCCGGCGTGGTCGGCGAGCAGCCGGAACTCAATCCGGGCGATAGCTACCAGTATACGTCCGGCTGCCCGCTGACGACGCCGTCCGGCATCATGGTCGGCCACTACACGATGCGGCGCGGCGACGGCGAGGTCTTCGACATCGCCATCCCGGCCTTCTCGCTCGACATTCCGAGCGAAGGCCGCACGGTCAACTAGGATGCTCACTCACAATCGGCTGGAGCCGTTGTGTGAGGGCATACCCGAACCGTGCGGCCTCCGTATCACTGCCTTGACGGCGTGAACTCCGACGGATCGAAGGCATAGGACGTCGAGCAGAACTCGCACGTCACCTCGATGCGCCCGTCGTCGGTGCTCTCGGCGATCTCCTCGGCCGAGAAGCCCTGGAGGATGCCGCGGATGCGGTCGCGCGAGCAGGAGCACTCGTCGGCCACCTCGACGCCTTCGAACACGCGCACGCCGTGCTCGTGGAACAGGCGGTAGAGCAGCCGCTCGGCGCCAACCGTCGGGTCGGTGAGCTCGCTCGCCTCGACCGTGCTGACCAGCATCTGCGCTTCCTGCCAGGCATCGTCGACCGGCACGGCCTCGCCATCCTCGTCCGTGGCGCCGTCGCCCGGCAGGTCGCGGACTACCATGCGGTCTGGCGCCTCGGGCAGGAACTGCGCAAGGAGCCCGCCGGCACGCCAGCCTTCGCTGGGACCGCCCTCGCCCGCCGTCATCAGCTTCGCCACCGCGAGGCGCACCTCGGTCGGAATCTGCTCCGACTGGCGGAAATAGGCGCGCGCGACCTCCTCGAGCGACGAGCCGTCGAGCTCCACCACGCCCTGGTAGCGCGTGGTGTGGCTGCCCTGGTCGATGGTCAGCGCCATGACGCCCTTGCCGAGGAGCCCGGCCGTCGTCGCCTCGCCTGCCGCCACCGCCTGCGCGACGCGGTCGGCGTCGAAGCGCGCATAGGCACGCAGCGAACGCGGCGTCGCGAAGTCGGCGACCAGCATGTCGACGGGGCCGTCGGTGCGGGTCTGCACGATCAGCTTGCCGTCGAACTTGGCGAGCGTGCCGAGCAGCACGGTCAGAACGCAGGCTTCGGCCAGCAGCCGGGCGACCGGCTCCGGATAGTCGTGGCGACCCAGGATCTGGTCGAGCATCGGGCCGAGCTGCACGATGCGACCGCGCACGTCGAGCGGCACAACCTCGAACGGCACGACATGGTCGTCGCCGGCGAAGCCGAACTCGCCGAGCTTGGGATTGGTCTCAGACACGGTATGCATTTCCATCATGACACGACTCCGGCCGGCGCGCGTGGCGTCCGGTCGGAAACACGCGCTGCGAGGCCCTTGGTTCGGGGGATGCCGCGCAGATAGGCATCGCGGCGGTCCCGATCAAGCGCCTAGGCACCAGGCCAGTACGGCCTTCTGGGCGTGAAGCCGGTTCTCCGCCTCGTCGAACACGACCGAATGCGGACCGTCCATGACCTCGTCGGTGACCTCCTCGCCGCGATGGGCGGGCAGGCAGTGCATGAACAGGGCTTCGGGACGCGCGCGCGCCATCAGATTGGCGTTCACCTGGTAGGGAACGAAGACGTTGTGGCCGCGAGCGCGGTGCTCCTGGTTCATCGACACCCAGGTGTCGGTGACCACGCAGTCCACCCCGGTGACGGCATCCTCCGCGCTGCGCGCAAAGTTGACCTGTCCGCCATTGTCACGCGCCCAGTCGACGTAGCGCTGCTGCGGCTCGCTGCCCTCGGGCACCGCGACGTTCATCCGGAAACCGAAACGGGCCGAGGCTTCGAGGAAGGAATGCAGAACGTTGTTGCCGTCGCCGGTCCAGGCGAAGGTCTTGCCGGCGACGCTGCCGCGATGCTCCTCGAAGGTCATCACGTCCGCCATGATCTGGCAGGGATGCGTGTCGTCGGTGAGCCCGTTGATCACCGGCACGGTTGCGTGCTCGGCGAGCTCCAGCATCCGCTCATGCGCCGTGGTGCGGATCATGATCACGTCGACATAGCGCGACAGCACCTTTGCGGTGTCGGCGATCGTCTCCGAACGGCCGAGTTGCATCTCCGAGCCGGTCAGCATGATCGTCTCGCCGCCGAGTTGGCGCATCGCGACGTCGAAGGAGACGCGCGTGCGGGTCGACGGCTTGTCGAAGATCATCGCCAGCACCTTGCCCTCGAACGGGCGGCTCCTCTCGCCGGCCTTGAGCTTCTGCTTGCGGTCGACAGCGTCGGTCAGCATGGCGCGGAGCTCCGCGGCCGGAACGCCCGACAGGTCGGTGAAGTGGCGGGGATGTGAACTCATGGCTAGTTCTTCGGTGCGGTCGAGACGGCCCGCGCGCCGGCGCGGATGCGCTCAAGGCCATCGCCGATCTCGGCATCGGTGATCGTCAGCGGCGGCAGCAGGCGGATGACGTTGTCGCCTGCGGGTACGGCGAGCAGCTTCTGGTCGCGCAGCGCCTCGTTCAGCTTGCCGTTCGGCACCCGGCACTTGATGCCGAGCATGAGGCCGAAACCGCGAATGGTCTCGATCACATCCGGGAACTCGTCGGCGATTGACGCCAGCCCCTGCTTGAAAAGCAGCGCCTTGCGCTTGACCTCGTCGAGGAAGCCGTCTCCCAGCACGACGTCGAGCACGGCGTTGCCGACGGCCATGGCGAGCGGGTTGCCACCGAACGTCGTTCCGTGCACGCCCGCGGTCATGCCGACCGCCGCCTCGTCGGTCGACAGGCACGCGCCCATGGGGAAGCCGCCGCCAATGCCCTTGGCGATCGCCATCAGGTCCGGCTTTACGCCGGAGAGTTCGTACGCGAAGAGCCGGCCGGTGCGCCCGACGCCGCACTGCACCTCGTCGAAGATCAGCAGCAGGCCGTGCCGGTCGCACAGCTCGCGCAGGCGCCGCAGCGACGACGCCGGAAACTCGCGTATGCCACCTTCGCCCTGGATCGGCTCGACGAGGATCGCCGCGGTCTCCGGCCCGATCAGCTTCTCGGCCGCATCGATGTCGTCGAACGCCACCTGGTCGAAACCGTCCACCTTGGGCCCGAAACCCTCCAGGTACTTCTTCTGGCCGCCGGCCGCGATGGTCGCCAGCGTACGCCCGTGGAAGGCGCCCTCGAAGGTGATGATCCGGAAGCGCTCGGGAGCGCCCTTTACGTAGTGATAGCGACGCGCCGTCTTGATCGCGCATTCCAGCGCCTCGGCGCCGGAATTGGTGAAGAACACCTTGTCGGCGAAGGTGCTGGCGACAAGCCGCTCGGCCAGCCGGCGCTGGCCAGGGATCTCGTAGAGGTTGGAGATGTGCCAGAGCTTGGCCGCCTGCGCGGTGATCGCGCCCACCAGGTGCGGATGCGAATGGCCGAGCGAATTCACCGCGATGCCACCCGCGAGGTCGAGATATCGCTCGCCGGCCTCCGTCACCAGCCAGACGCCCTCGCCGCGGTCGAACGACAGCGGCGCGCGGGCGAAGGTCTCGTAAAGGGCCGATCCGGACATTACATGCGCTCCAACGGCGACGCCCGTTCCGTTCGGCGCAAGTGCGCCGGCTGTCTTGAGCGCAGCCAGAAAACCAAAAAGCCGCCTCGCGGGCGGCTTTGGCCGTATATCCGGGTTTTCCGCAGCGAAGTCAACGAAAAGGTCGCCGCGGAACCCCTGCCCGGTGCCTGTGGATCGACTGTTTCGGACGGTGCCCCAAGTTGGGGAAAACCGAAAAAACCGAATCCGGCCCGCCGGCCGACTCTTGTCACGGAGTCAACCGATACGGTAGTGAAGAGGACAACGAAAAACTAGATTTCGTGCGGCGGACCAATCATCGGCGAAGATGTTGTGTGGCGCCGGCCTAGGCCGGGCCGATGAAGGATTCCGGATTCCGCGCGATGCAGGAGCGGAATTGCAATGAACTGGACGGATGAACGCGTCGAACTCCTCCGCAAACTGTGGAGCGAGGGCCTGAGCGCGAGCCAGATCGCGGCACATCTCGGCGGCGTCAGCCGCAATGCGGTGATCGGCAAGGTCCACCGGCTGAAGCTGTCGAGCCGGGGCCGCGCGGCGCCCGCGGCGTCACACAAGAAGAAGAGCTCCTCGTCGAGCGGCGCTGCCCGGACGACGACGCGCGTCTCGACCGTCGTGCGGACGACGACGACCACGATCGGCGCGACGGCGCTGCAGGCGCAGTTCGACGTCGAGCCCGTGGCGCGTCAGATGCTGCGCCCGCAGGCCAATGTCGTGGTGCCGATCTCGCGTCGTCTGCAACTGGTCCAGCTCACCGAGCGGACCTGCAAGTGGCCGAACGGCGACCCGTTGACCGAGGAGTTCCACTTCTGCGGCAACGACGCCGCGGAAACGGGTCCCTATTGCGGCTACCACGCCCGCATCGCGTTCCAGCCTGCCTCGGAGCGTCGCCGGGTTCGCTAGACCGCTTCATGAATAGAGGGAACATCCAGGGTCTGTACTCATGATCGGTCTGGCCGTGACCGACGATGAGTTCGGACTCTAGAAGAACCCCACCGGGAAGTAGCGCAGGTAAAGCTCGGCGAAGGTGCCCTTGGTGGCGATCTGCTGGAGCGCGTAGTCGAAGGCGCGCGCCAGCGCCGGGTCCTCGGCAGATGTCGCGATGGCTAGGCCACCGCCGAGATATTCGGGCGAAAGATAGGCCCCGCCCGAAAACCGGCAGCATTGGGCAGAGTCCGAACCGGCCAGCCAGAAACCGAGCCGCATGCCGTCGCCGATCGCGGCGTCGAGCTTGCCGGCCTTCAGGTCGTCGTAGATCCACTGTGGGTTCGTGTAGGTGACGGCCTTGGCCTGCGGGAAGTAGTCGCGCAGGATTTTTTCGTGGGCCGAGCCGGCCATGACACCGACGCGCCTGTCCGCCAGACGCGGCCCGATGGGCTCCGCCAGCGACTGCGCCTTCGGGGTCACCATGCGCGCGGGAAACCTGAGATAGGGCCGGGTGAATGCATAGGTCTCGCGCGACTGCGCAGTGACCGAGATGCCGGCGATGATCGCCTCCCCGTCCTTGGCCGCGAGCGCGCTCGGCAACTCGCCCCAGGGCAGCGCCTGGATCTCGCAACGCTCCAGGATTTCGAGCTCCGTGCAGATCGCCCGGGCAAGGTCGACGTGAAACCCCGTCAGCCGACCGGAGGAATCCAGGAAGTTGAAGGGCGGGAAGTCGATGGTCGTCAGGAAGCGGACACGCTGGTAGGCAGCGAGATCAGGCTTGGGCAGCCGCTCCTTCGTGTCCCAGAAGCCGGGAATGACCGGCTCGGCGGCATGCGCGCCGACGGATGAGAATGCGGCAAGCCATGCAATGACGGCGGCGAGGAGGACGTGGGACGGCATGGTGCCCTTCTACACGAGGCTTGCATCGGCCGCCAACCGAGTACACCCGGCTTGCATGGACAGAAGGCAATCTGCGTTAACGCTGACACGCGCAGTAGAACCAAGTCTAGTTTTCGCCGGGTTGTTTCATGTCCCATGTTGATGCAATCTATGCGTGCCACGGGGGTGGGATGGCATGCATTCGACGAGAATTCCTGTGATTACCGCTGTCTGTATTGGCTACGGCGGAGACGGCGCGGCGACGCGAAGCCTCGCCATACGAGGATGGCGACCTTGAGCCCTTGGCATTCATTGCGCTAGCTGAGCTTGGCGCGCGCCGATGAGCCCGCGGCAGCCTTCGGCACAAAGTCAGCTTGCCTCATGGTGGCCGGTCCTGTCGCTCGCCGGCGTCGAGGCCGGTCAGGCGCGGCAGCTGGCGACGCGCGCGTTCGCCAATCGGGTCCCTTTGATACGCGAGGCGCTCGCAAGCGGCGTCGTAGCCGAGGAGACGCTCCACCGCGCATTGGCCGAACATCTCGAACTTGACTACGTGGCGGAGATCGACCCGCGCGACCTGATCGTCAAGGACGAGCAACTGGCTGCGCTGCTTGCGCAGCCGGCCGGCAAGATGCCGATTTCGCTTGCAACGGAACGCGCGGACAACGCCGTGGTATTGCATACGGACACACTCGATCCTGAGCTGGCCCGGCATCAGGCGGCCGCCTCGCCGTCACTCAGGTCGCGATGGATCGTCACGGCGCCGTCGGGGCTTCGCCGCGCTCTCTGGCGCCGCGCCGAATCCGTCCTTCTGCGGAACGCCGTCTTCGGCCTGCTGAACCGCCATCCGGATTTTTCGGCACGCATGGTCGCCAATGCGTGGCAGGGACTGCTGCTCGGCGTCGGCGGGTCGGTATTCGCGGCCGGCTGGATTGTGTTCCCGAAGGAGACGTTCGAGGTGACGCACGTCTTCTTCTCGCTGTTCTTCTTCGCCTGCATCCTTCTGCGCTTCTCGGCGGTGGCTGCCGGGGTGAAGCCGGGCCGGTTCGAAGCCGCCCCGATCGATCCTTCCGCGATGCCGGTCTACACCGTGCTGGTCGCCCTCTATCGCGAGGCCGAGATCGTGCCGGAACTGCTGGCGGCGCTGGGCAAGCTGCAATGGCCGCGCGGCAAGCTCGACATCAAGCTCGTCTGCGAGCAGGACGATGCGCCAACGCTCGCCGCGATCCGCGCCCTGCCGCTACGCTCCTGGGTCGAGATCGTCGAGGTGCCACAGGCCGAGCCGCGGACAAAGCCGAAGGCACTAGCCTATGCCCTGCCGGCTGCGCGCGGCGAGTTCGTCGTCCTCTACGACGCCGAGGACAAGCCGCATCCCTTTCAGCTGATCGAGGCCTGGCAGAGATTTCGCGAGGCGCCGCGCAGCCTTGCCTGCCTTCAGGCGCCACTGGAAATCTCCAATGGCGCGAAAGGGCTCCTGCCGCGCATGTTCGCCTTCGAATACGCGGCACTGTTTAGGGGGCTGCTGCCATTCCTGAGCCGCACAGGGCTGGTCATGCCGCTCGGCGGCACGTCAAACCATTTCCGGCGCCGGGTCCTGGAGGAAGTGGGCGGATGGGACCCCTTCAACGTGACCGAGGATGCGGACCTCGGCCTCCGTGTAACGCGCAAGATCAGATGGCATTGGGCGGCGATAGCCGGGATTTGCCGGGAAAAGGCGGGAACAGCCGGTTTTCGAAGGCTTTAAGCGGCAGCGAGCGGAAAGCGCCGGCAACAGAGCTGCGCAAGTTCACATGGCATCGGCGGCGAGCGGCGCGCAACTTCAGACGGCGTCCTACAGCGCGCGGCCACCCCACTTGACGCGGCCTTCGACAATCAGCTCGGGCAGCTCGTGCGGCTTGAGCTCCTCCGCCCGGTATTTCGGATTGTCGCTGACCAGCATCAGGCCGCCATTGCGCAACATCTGGATGCGCTTCAGGATCACCAGGCCGCCGTAGACCAGGACATAAATCGCCTCGTCGACAACCTCGCGGATCGAGACGTCGACCAAAATCGGGTCGCCATCCCAGATCGTGTCGTACATCGAATCGCCCTTGGCGATCATGAGGCGGGCGTTGCGAGGCGCGACGCCCAGCCGCCGCAGCCATTGCTCGTGAAACGGCAGAAAATCCGGGCCTTCGCCCTGGATCGCAAGCGAGCCTGCCCCGGCGCTCGGCTGAACCGGCAGTCGGGGAATTAGCACGTACCCCTCAGGCATTCCGTCACCGTAGTGGATCGGCTCCGGAAGACCGCTGTGGCGCATTGGCCCTTCGTTTGAGGCGAGCCAGTCCAAGGTCACCCCGGTCTTGCGGGCGATGAGCAGGAAGTTGTCGAGGCCGGGCGTGGCGGTGCCATCGAGATACTTCTGCATCGTCGCGTTCGGGATGCCGACGCGATTCGCAAAGGCGCGACCACTTTCCGAGCCACGCAGGAACTGAAGTCGTGCAACAAAGCTGTCTTCCGGGAGCGTTTCCATATCTGTCAACACACTTTCCGGTTCGTCAGTTTCAGTGAGTGGATCATTAACATACTGATTTCCTTACTGATATTGAGCGCACTGTCCCGGCCGGCTCGGATTTGAACCGTAAAGTGGTCATTTGACCCTAATCGCGTTGACTGGTTGACCCGGATAATGGACACTAGTTGCGACTCGCGTTGCATATTCGGTCGCACCGACCGGTCCCTGCAAGGCGGCCTGATGCGGAGAGATGATGAACGCCCCGAAGACGTGGGATCGCCACGCCATCAACGCCGAAATCCGGCGTCGTGGCATGACCCTGACGGGTATCGCGGAAAGCGCCGGCCTTTACTCCAGCGCCTGCCGGCAGGGCATCATCGGATTGAGCCGCCCAGGAGCAGAGGCCATCGCCTCCGCCCTCGATGTCCCTTTCCGCGAACTCTTTCCCGACCTCTACACCCGCGGGCGTCACAACGAGGTCGACCCTAGCAGCCGACCGCCACGCCGGACGAGCCAAAAAGCAGCGGCCGTTTTGGACGCCGCGACCGCGCCGCCCTGATCTTTCGTCAGTCCCGCCCGCCCCGATTGACGAAGGTTCGCCATGTCACAGCTTCTCCCCCTCGCATCCATCCGTTGGCCTTCCGGCCGCCGCCGCGTCGATCCCGACTGGGTCGAGACGCTGGGCGACCTCTTCTCCGTCCAAGGCCAACTCGTACCGATCGAAGTCATCGCCGATGGCGACACATATGTGGGCGTGTTCGGACGCCATCGCTTCGAGGCGGCACGGTCGATTGGCTGGGCGGAAATCAAGGCGGAGATCGTCGACCCATCGTCGATCACCGATCGCGCCGAACTCACACTCCGAGAGATCGCGGAGAACTTCGTCCGCCGCGATTTGTCGGTGCTCGATCGCGCCGTCGACATCGTGCGATGGCGCGAGGCCTACAACGCTGCCCATACCGTCTCCAAGGGCGGCCGGTCGAAGAAGTCGGCGGTGCCGGAAGAACTGACTGCAAAGTTTGCAGCGAGTTTCTCGGTGGCGGCGCAGAAGGTGTTCGGGCTCTCCGAGCGTAGCATCTTTCTGGCTGTGAAGGTCGCTTCGATCGACGAGGCGGTACGCCAGCGCATCGCCCTTCATCCTGTCGCCGACAATCAAACAGAGCTGCTGTTGCTCGCCGAACAGTCCGCGGATCGCCAGACGGCAATCGCGGCGATGCTGACGGCGGAGCCGGCTACAGTCGGCACCGTCACGGCGGGCATCGCCCTGATCGACAAAACGCCCATCCCCACGCCGCTGGCCGGCTGGCAGAAAGTCGCGACCTCGTTCGCCTCGCTGAAGGAGGTCGACCAGCACCGGTTCTTCGACCTCCATCACGCGGCGATCGAGCGCTGGCTCAAAGATCGGAGCGCCACATGAAGCGCCCTCGCGATCCTTTCACCGTCGACCTGTTTTCCGCGCTGCCGGCCGATCCGGTCGTCGAGCGTTTCGATGCGCGGGACGTGCAGTCATGGTCGCTGGCCGGTCGCCTGTCGAAGTCGGTGTCCAAGGCCTTGGAAGAATGCGGCACGAGCCGTGCCGAAGTCGCCAAGGCGATGGCGGAATGGCTGAAGGAAGACGTGTCGAAGGCGACGCTGGACGCCTACGCGAGCCAGGCCCGCGATAATTCGATTTCAGCGATGCGGTTGGCCGCGCTCACCAAGGTCACTGGCGACGCGCGCCCGCTCAACGAGCTGCTCGCCGATGTCGGCCTGATCGTGGTGCCTGCCAAGTACGAGGCGCTGCTCCGCCGCGAGAAGGCCCGCGAGCTGCGGGAGCGCGCCGAGCGCGAGGAACAGGCCGCCGACGCCGAATGGAAGGCGCGCCGATGAACCGCTTCCAGCCGCGCTATCCACGTCAATCGCCCGTGTCGACCTTCATCGTCAGCGCAAGCATCGGCGTCGCAACGGTCGCCTCATACCTGATGATCCTTCTCCTTGCCGCAGGTGACCTCTGATGGCCGCCCGTGACACCCATGCCGTGGCCGCACCAATCCCCCAAGACGCCACGGCTCGTGCGCCCGCCGCTCCCCAGGCGGCGGGCGCACGTCCCGAAATCTGCATCTGCTGCGGGCGACCGCTGGAGCCTCAGGCGGTGCGCGGGCTGACCTTCTTTGCGGAACGCCGCGTCGTGGTCGGTCGCGGGAACGAGGTCCGACTGGCGCCTATCCTATTCTCGCTGTTCGAGTGTCTGCTCGAACATTATCCAGGATTGCGCACTCAAGACGCGATCTACGACGACCTCTACGGCGCCCGTCACGAGGCTATGCAGCCTGCGCCCTCGGTAATCCGGGTGCAGATAAGCAAGCTCCGCGAGCAGCTGCGACCCCTCGGCATCACAGTCATCAATGAACAAGGTTGCGGCTATCGGCTCGCGCCGTTCGGCGGTGCCGCATGAAGGAGTGGCTGACCGCGAGCGAGATCGCCGCCGAAGCATTGCCGGACCTGCCCGGAACCAAGGCCGGCATCCTGCTCCTCGCCGACCGAGAGGGCTGGAACGATAGTCCAGCCTTTGCCCGCCCGCGTTCTGGTCGAGGCGGTGGCACCGAGTACAGCATCCAGCTCCTGCCGACGCTCGCCCAGCTCGCCTACCGGCAGAAGCATATGCGCATCGAGCTGCCGGTATCGCCCGAGGCCAGCCCGGCTCCATCGGCGGCGCTCAACGCTCGTGCTGCCCTGGAGCGTGACGCCCGCCTCGCCATCGTCGGGGCCTACCTGAAGATGAAGCGCGGGCTTCGTTTCGGGCAGGCGCTCGCCAGTCAGATTTTCGTCGACCGTTACAATGCCGGCTCGCTGCAAGTCGAGCCGTGGGTGCGCGAGACGGTCGCCGAACTGTCGAAGCGGACGCTGATCCGCTGGGTCGCGGCGAAGCGTAACGGCCAGACCGACCGGCTTGCCGTCGATCGCGGCGCCGCGCGGAAAGGGACTGGCGTACTCGACACGGCGAATGGCGGCGCGCTCAAGCGCTTCGTCCTCGCCCTCATCGCCAGCCAGCCGCACCTTTCGGCCTACGCGGTCAGGACGCAGTGCCGCGCCGAGTTCGGCGACGTCATCAAGGCCCTTTCAAAGGGCCTTGAAACCAGCGTCGCGATGCCGCCCGTCCGGACCTTTCAGCATCAGCTGAAGGTCTGGAAGGAGACGCACCGCGTCGAGCTGACCAAGCTCACCAATCCCGACCTCTATCGCTCGACCATGGCTCCGGCCGGCGTCGGCACGCTGCGCCGCGTTAGCGAGGCTAACCAACTCTGGCAGATCGACGCGTCGCCGGTCGACGCGCTCTGCACAGACGGCCGCCACACGGTCTATGTCTGCCTCGACATCGCGACGCGGCGCATGGTGCTGCTGGTGGCCAGAACGCCGCGCGCCTCGGCGGTCGCTCTGCTGATCCGCAAAGCGATCCTCGCATGGGGCGTGCCCGAGGTCATCAAGACCGACAATGGGTCGGACTTCACGGCGCGCGACACGACGCGACTGTTCGCCTCGCTCGGCATCGAGGCCGAAACGTCGGAAGCCTATTCGCCACAGCAGAAGGGCCACGTCGAGCGCGCGATCGGCACCTTCCAGCGCGAGGTCGGACCGCTGCTGCCCGGCTTCATCGGCCACAGTGTCGCCGACCGCAAGGCAATCGAAACACGCAAGTCGTTCGCCCAGCGCCTCGGCGAGACTGAGGCGGAAACCTTCGGCGTTGCGATCACCGGTGCGCAGCTACAGGGCTACGTCGACCAGTGGGCGACCCTCATCTACGCGCACCGCCCGCATGCCGGGCTAAAGGATCGGACGCCGTCACAGGCGGCGCTTTCGGCCGCACGGTCCATCCGCATGGTCGACGAACGCGCGCTGGACCTGTTGCTGATGCCGGTTGCCGGCAGCGACGGTCGCCGCACCGTCACCAAGTTCGGGGTCCGGATCGACCACTACCAGTATCTGACGACGACGATCCTGCCGGGCACGAACGTTTTCGTCCGCCAGGACCCTGCAGATGCGGGACGCATCTACATTTTCGAGGAAGATGGCGGCGTCTTCCTCGGCACCGGCAGCTGCCCGGAGCTTTCCGGCCTGCATCCAGAGACGATGGTCAAGGCCGCGAAGGAGATCAGGGCGGAACTGGTCGACAACGCGACCCGTCAGATCAAGGCGGACATGCGCCGGATCGCCCAGGGTCCGGCACTGATCGAACGCGCGCTCAACGTCGCCCGTCGCGACGAACCGAACGTCATCGCGCTGCCACCGAGAGAAGAGCGCCATTCGACGCCGCAGATCGCGGCGGCACTGGAGGCGATGGGCGAGAGGCTGAACCCGACCCGGCCGCTCGATGCGCGCGCCGCGGCCGAGCATCGACGGCTGATCGACGAACTGACTTCCGAGGACGAGGCGGGCCTGATCGAACGCACCGACGCCGTGCTGGTCGACCGGCTGGCCGAGATCGAAGCGGCGCGCACCGCGAGCCTCGGCTCGAACGTCGAGCGCCTGCCAGAAACGCCAAAGCAGCGTTATCGCCGCGCCGTCGCGATCCGCCTCGCTGTCGATGCCGGCACCGGCGTCGATACGGCCGAGGCGATGTGGTTCGGCGGATACGAGGCGAGCGCCGAGTACCGGGCGCAGCGCGCCATGCACGAGGATTTTGGAGACGCGTACCTGAGTTGAGAACGGCCCGGCGCTGGAACGCCGGGCCGCGAGAAATGCCGCCCGAGGAGGGCGGTTCAGACACGAGGAACATGATGACTGAGACTGCGAGAATTCACAAGCCGGCACCGCTGAAGAACGTTGCGGCGTTCTCCACGATGCTGCAGCGTGTCGTCGAACGGCGGCGCGACCTTCCGGGTCTTGCCTGCTTCTTCGGGCCTTCCGGGCTCGGCAAGACGAAATCGGCGATCTACGGGGCGAACAAGTATCACGCCGCCTATGTCGAATGCGGCCAGTTCACCACCGCCAAGAGCCTGCTGGTCGCGATCCTCAAGGAACTCGGCCAGTCGCGTCCGCGCGGGACCGTAACCGACCTGATCGACGAAGCGATCATGCTGATGATCGGCCAGCCGGATCGGCCGCTGATCGTGGATGAAGCGCACCACGTTGCGCACAAGCGCTTCGTCGACCTGCTCCGCGAGCTGCACGACAAGAGCCTCGCGCCCGTCATCCTGATCGGTGAAGAGACCCTGCCGAAGCAGCTCGAAGGCTTCGAGCGCGTCCACAATCGCATGCTCGAATGGGTGCGCGCGTTGCCGTGCGACGAGGAGGACTTCCGGCTTTTGGCGAAGTCTGCCCTGCCGGCAATATCGCTGGCGCCTGATCTGATCGCCGCCATCCTGCAGGCGACGGGCGGCAACACGCGCCGCATCGTCGTCAATCTCGCCAAGGCCGAGGAACAGGCAAAGCTGACGGGGTCGTCCAGCCTCGACCTCGCCGGTTTCGGCGGGATGGCGGGAATGGTCTCGTCATCGGCTCCGAGGAGGCTCGGCTGATGGCGCGCCTCCCGTTTCTCGAAAGGGTCAAGGTCGACCTCGCGCTGCCCCGCACCGAGGAAGGATTTTGGCGCGTCATCCTCGATCTCGACGCGCAAGGCTCCTGGACGGCCAGCGACGTCAGCAACGCCTCGAATGTGAACGTCGGTACTTCACGCGTCTTCATCCGCAAGCTCAAAGCAGGCGGCTATCTGAAGGATGCGGGCGAACGCCTCACCGGCGGGAGAAACCCGCAGGCCGCTCCGCTCTATCGGCTGACCAGACGGCCGAGCCGCGCCCCACGTCTGACGGACGAGGGCGCGCCGATCGAAGAGCGCGGCATCGATACGATGTGGCGCTCGATGAAGATGCTGAAGAGCTTCACGGCTGTGGAGCTGGCTGAGGCCGCTGGCGTCAAGTCGACAACCGCCCATTCGTATTCGACCGCGCTCGCCCATGCCGGCGTCCTGCGCAAAGGGTTCCGACCCCCGAAAGCGGGCCGCCGTCGAGAGACCAGCTTCACGCTGATCTGGAACGTCGGCGCCCTGGCACCGAAGATCCTCGCCACCAGGCTCGTCTTCGACCCCAACGCTGGCGAGGTGATCGGCGGCGGCGTTGCCCGCGAGGTCTCGCCATGACGCCGGGGCCTCAGAAGAACATCCGGCAGGCCGGGCCGACCTTTGCCGAAAAGGCCGTAGCCGCCTGGTCGCCGGTTCCGGACTGGGTCGAGGAACTGGCCGCGCTCGCGGATCGGCACGGTATCGCTGGGGCGGGGAAGCGGATCGGCTACAGCGGCTCGGCCGTCTCGACGGTGATCAGTGGCAAGTACGGCGGCGACATCACCCGCGTCGAGCAGATGGTGCGCGGCGCTCTCATGGCCATGAAGGTCGACTGCCCCATCCTCGGGCAGATCGGCCGCGACCGGTGCCTCACCGAGCAGAAGGAAGAGTTCCGGGTGACGTCGGCGATGCGTGCCCAGCTCTTTCACGCCTGCCGCAACGGCTGCCCTCACTTTCGCAACAAGAAGGATGAAACGTGATGCATACGTCCGACTATGAACTGTCCGGCCAGCTGTTCGCGCTGCGGCGCAAGCTTGCCGACAATCACTCCGGCATCGTGCTGACCGCCGACGAGGTGGTCGGCTTGACGGGCGAACTGAAGACGCTCGGCATCGTCGCCCAGCGCCAGGAGCACGAGCTGCGCCGGCTCCGGGCCACGAACACGGTCGCTGTGGCCCGTCGCGACGGCATGGACGCGGTGCTGGCGGCTGCGGCCCAGCCGGGCTCGAACGTGCGCCTGCTCGCCCCGGAGCGTCCGTTCAGCGACGGGAGGCCGGCATGAGCAACCCCGCTCTGCAGGCCCGCAGGATCGCCGACGAACTCGTCCCGGTGATCGAGGCCCGTCTGGCCAGCCAGCGCTCGGCCGCCGCGCACCATGACAGGCTGGCGCTCTCGTCGGCCGAGAAGGTCGCCGACGCGGTCGACAGGCTTGAACAGGTCCGCTTCCAGCCGGGCGAGCGTGGCGCCCGTCTTGCGCTTGAGAAGGCCGCGAAGACCCTTCGCGACCAGGTGCGGCGGAGGCGCAGCCAGCATGGCTAAGGTGCTTCCCGCCGAAACCCTGGACCTTGCCGGCCGGATCATCGCCGACGTCGACGGTGGCGCGATCTCACGGACCGAAGCCCTCCTGCTGGCGACCGCCGTCGAGCAGCTGTGGGAGATCGTCGTCGAGGCGGGCATCTTTGCCGTCGCTCTCTCCGCGTCACCTCGGCCCGACCCTAAGGCCGAGCGCATTCGCCAGACCATCATCACCCATCAACGCGACCTGTTCGTCGGCCTCATGGCGACGGTCGAAAACCCGAGGAAACAGTCATGAACGCCAAGACCGAAGCCGGCATCGTCATGGTCGGCGACAAGACCTACCGCAGGGACGCGAAAGGCAACCTGGTCCCGACGGAACTGGTCCGGCCCGAGCAGGTGCTGGAAGACGAGATCGTCCGGAAAATCCACGGCTACGCGACCGAGCTGTCGGCGCAGATCGCCCGGTTCCGCGGCCACACGTTCGAGGACATCAACGCGCTGCTCGCGCTGATCGACCAGGAGTACGGTGTCGAGAAGGGCGGGAAAAAGGGCAATCTGACCCTGCAGTCCTTCGACGGTTGCCTGAAGGTGCAGGTGCAGGTCGCCGACATCATCGACTTCGGCGCGCAGCTGCAGACGGCCAAGACGCTGATCGACGAATGCCTGACCGAGTGGTCGGCGGACAGCCGGCCGGAAATCCGCGCCATCGTCACGCGCGCCTTCAACACGGACAGGGAAGGACAGGTGAACCGCGCCGAGCTGTTCATGCTGCTCCGCCTCTCGATCGACGACGAGCGCTGGCAGCGCGCCATGGACGCGGTGCGCGACGCCATCCGCGTCGTCGGCTCGCGCCAATACGTCCGCTTCTACGAGCGCCCAGCGCCGGACGCGGAATGGCGCCCGATCACGATCGACTTGGCTAAGGCGTAGTTCGATGAGCCGCTCGGCCTGCCAACTTGTCGAGCTCTCTGATGAAAACGCCCACGTTGGCGCGAGTAATCGTCGTGAGCAGGTGAAACAGCTCAACGTGGTCTTCGATCTGATCCTTCGAAAAGCGAAAACCGTTCTGGCCATCGAAGACAGCGGCGCTGAGCTTCTTCGCGGCAGCCAGCCGCTTCCCAAGGTTGAGGTATATTGCGGTCGTTCGACCGTCGAAGAATTCGACGGCTCCGCTGTCGGAAATCAGTCCGTAGGCTTCCGCCAAGTCGTCGACCGAGACGTCCATTTCTACAGCTGCTTCAATGCCACCTTCGAAAGTTGTGGGGTTCTTGATGCGCTCGATTGGATTTCGAGAAAGCTCGTGTGCCTTGTTGAGCCACCGTCTGAGCAAGTTCGCTGCGACATAGTTGGCTCGGTCGAGACGTCGCCGCTCGTCACGAAGGGTCAACTCTGTAAGCGCCCGATGACGACCTTCCTGCCGTTCGTCCGACGCGCGCATCTGTGCGACCGTGACGTACGCTGCAATGACCGCCAGTCCTCCGGCAAGCAGCCCTTGCCAGTCCTTGATCGCAGTTCCTTTGTCGACCACGTCAACGAGCATCGCTCCGATCAGCAGCCCGAGCGCAAAGACTGCCAGCGCGTCGACCCAACCTCGAATTCGCATGTCGTCGATTACTCCGACTGTTGCGGCAACAGGATGGGATGCAAACCGTTAGTGATCAAGCGGTGGCCGGCATGACCGCCCACGCCGCCATCCACGTCGCCCTGAAGCAGCTCGGCATCGCCGACGACGACAAGCGCGACTTCTACCATCGCCAAACGGGCAAGAGGTCGCTGACCGAGATGACGCCGGCCGAGCATGAGGCAGTGCTCGGCGAGCTGCGACGGCTCGGTTTCAGGCCCGCGAAAAAGGGCCTTGAAGGGCCGTTTGCGAAGAAGCTGCAGGCGCTATGGACGTCGGGCTGGAACCTCGGCGTCGTCCATGACCGGACCGACGCGGCGATGATTTCCTTCGTCAAGCGCCAGACCGGCATCGAGCACACGCGCTTCCTGCTCGACGCCGAGGACGCGGCCAGGGCGGTCGATGCGCTGAAGGCGTGGCTGGCGCGAGAGGCCGGCGTCGACTGGCATGTCGGTAAGCATATGGCCGCCTGGGAGCGGATGCCGGGCTACCGGGTGGCGGCGGCGCAATGGGCGATCCTCGCCAAGGCCGGGCTGGCCGAGGCGTCGTTCTCGGCGTTCAAGGCCTTCGTCGAGGACCACGCGTTCAACCCGCTGGCGCAGATGACCAGCCGGGAATGGGCCGGCGTCACCAAGACGCTCAGCGTCCGCGTCCGGAAGGTCCGGAAGGGATGATGCCTATGGCCGAGACGCGCATCGTGTGGGGAGGCCGGATCGATCCGGCCCGCCCGCGCGCGCGGGCCTCCCGACCAGCAAATGACATGCCTCTCTTCGGTGCTGATCCGGGGCCGGTCGCGGCGCCGCCACTCGCGCCCGAGCCAGCGCCGATCGTGGAGCCATCGACCGACCTCGGAAGCCAGTGCGCCACGCTTGCTGCGCGGCTGGCCCGCCTGCCGATGAACAACCCGGAACGGCCGGAGTTGAGGGCGCGACTGAAGCTGCTCCGGACCCGCCAGCTGGCAGCCGAACTGGGGCGGACATGAACAGCGCTCTTCCCGGCGTGCTGGCAGAGATCGCCGACGTTGCGGGCGTCGAGGCTGCCTGGGCGCTGGCCCGCGCGAAGGGCGGGACCAACATCTACGTTCCGGTCACCGCCGACGACGGGCACTGGCTGCCGAAGCTCGTCGGCCGTGCCGCGGCGGACAAGATCTGCGCGCACTTCCAGATTTCAACGACGGGCGCCCGCCTGCTCATCCCGCTCGCCAAGCTTGCCGACCAGCAGGCCCGCATGCGGGAAGCCGTATCGGCCGGGATGTCAAACAATGAGGCGGCGCTTGCGGCCGGCATGCATGAGCGCTCCGCGCGCCGGTATCGCGCCAGAGCGCGCGACGATGACGACAGCCAGGGCAAGCTGCTGTAGGATCGGAATCATGTTGCTGACCGTGATCGCTGCAGCTGCCCTGTTCTCGACTGCCGACGTCGTCGATGGAGACACGGTGACGATCGCAGGCGAGCGCATCAGGATCGCCAACATCGACGCGCCCGAGCTGCACCGCGCGCAATGCGATGCCGAGCGCCGCCTGGCCGAGCTGGCGAAGCGCCGCCTGGCCGAGCTGCTGGCGGACGGCGAAATGATCATCAACCGGGGCGACCCCGGCACCGGCCGGCTCCGAGACAGGCACGGCCGGACACTTGCGGTGATTTCAATAGACGGCCGCGACGTCGGCCAGCTCCTGGTCGACGAGCGGCTTGCCCGTCCGTGGACCGGCAAGCGGGAGCCGTGGTGCAACTAACCAGCAATACCAATCTATTGCTTACCTAAATTAGTTGAGCAAGAATGGATTGCGAACAATGCTGGGGGCGAACATGCTTATGCGGGTTGCTGCATCTTTGGTTGCACTTTGCGTTATGGTTACGCAGTCATCTGCTGACTGCCTTTTCGATGGCGACGCCTACTCAAAGGGCGCCTTGACTTGCCAGGTCAACGAAGTGATGAAATGCCTCGATCCAGAGTGGCAGGGACAGGGGGTGACTTGCATCCCACCCGCGCCTGCTCCTCCAAAAACAATCAAAACAATATCTGCCTGGTATCGCTGCGCGAACAATCCGAACAATTCATGCAACGCGACAGGGAACGTCGCCGGCCTGTGCGATGGCAAACAATCGTGCTCGTTCGTGGTCGACCCGATCAAGACTATGTGTGGGGATATCTGCCCGTTCATCGAGAAGACGGTGACTGTCCAATACGAATGCGCGTCGGGCACCACGGTCGACCCACGTCCGGAAACGAAAGTGAAGGACTTTGGAACTGTTGCCCTTGCATGCGCCAACTGAGAAGAAGAGCTTCGCAGTCGCGGTGGGGTGGCATTTGCCACCCCATTTTTTTGCTTCGGCTTTTCTAGGCCGGACACTGTCCGGGGCGCAGCGCCGGGGTCGCGCGGGCACAACTGAGCGGAAAACAATCTTCCGTTCAAGGGGTGCCCCGGATGCATACCAGCGCCAAAGGCCGCGCCTTTCTTCGCAGCCATGAAGGCGACGTGCTGAAGGCCTATCGCTGCCCGGCAGGCAAGCTGACGATCGGTGTGGGCCTGACTGCCGCGAGCGGCGTCGTGAAGCCGACGCCCGGAATGGTGATCACCAGGGCGCTGTCAGACGTGCTGCTGACCCAAGCGCTCGATCGTAATTATGAGCCCGGCGTGTCGAAGGCGCTCGGCGGTGTCAAGCAGCACGTCTTCGACGGCGCTGTCAGCTTCCATTTCAACACCGGCGCGATCGCTCGCGCGAGCTGGGTGAAGAAGTTCCTGGCGAACGCTGGCGCGCCGGCCGTGCGGGCGGCGTTGAACCAGTGGACGAAGGGCGCCGGCCGCGTCATGCCCGGCCTGGTGCGCCGCCGCCGCGAAGAGGCCGACATCATCCTCAATGATCGCTGGCCGGCCGGGCTGAAGGTCGACACCCCCGTCGAGCCGCAGCCGACCGCGACCTTCGCCGTCTTCGTCATCCGCGTCACGGCCGACGAAATCGAGGCGATCCGGCAGGGCTTCCGCGACATCGGCTTCGACCCCGGCCCGCAGCGAGGTGAAGTGTTCCGCACGGCTGTCGAGAACTTCCAGCATCGCTTCGGGCTTACCCGCGACGGCAAGATCGGCCGCGCGACGCTGTCGACGCTGCAGCGCGAGCTGGACGCCCGCTCGAAGGCGAAGACCGGTGGCGCGACCATCGTCGGCGGCGGCAGCGTGGCCGGCGTCAACGAGGCGCGGCCGGCCTCGCCCGTGGACGGCATCAGCGACGTCGCCCTGTCGTGGATCGGCGGGGCCGTCCTTGTCGCCGGCGCGGCCTACTGCGCCTGGCTCGCCTGGACCTATCGCGACGTGATCGCGGCGCGGCTGACCGACGGGGCGCCGCGGCTCGCCAACTGGCTGAGGAGCTTCTGATGCTGATCGGTATCGCTGTGCTGATGGCGCTGTTCGGCTTCGCCGTTCTGGCGCTCGCGTTCTTCGCCAACGCCAATCATCCCACCGGCCATAGCCGTGACGCTGGCGAGGTCGCAGGCTGGGGCGTCGCTCTGATCCTCATCGCCGTGTGCCTCGGCCTCATCCATCTGTACATCACGCCAGCGCGCGCCCAGGACTCGCGGTGCGCGCCCTGGGCCAAATGGGCACCGTTCCTGAAGGAGAGCCACGGCGAGACGCCGATCGGCGGCGGCGCGGTGTCCGATAAGGTCGCCGTGGCGGTGATGGCATCGCCGGCCGGCACGTTCACGATCCTCGTCGTCGACGCGCGCGGCATCGCCTGTGCCATCGCGTCCGGTGACAGCTGGGACCCCGGCAGGCTGCCGGAGTCGGCCGTCGCGGGCAAGGAGGGCTGAGATGCTGGCCCTCGCTATCCTCTGCCTGCTCGGGTCGGCGGGCTCCGGTCTGGCTGCTGCAATCGTGTGGTGGCTCGCTGAAACGCACCCGACGCCCTCCCAGACTGCACTGGTGCCGACCTTCGTCGTGCTGATCATCGCGGTGCCGTGCCTGTTCGTGCTCGCGGTGGCCTTGGCCATCGCAAGCTTCTTCGTCTGAAAGGAAGAACCATGTCGCTCGTAGGTGGACTGCTCGTCGACGTGGCCGGCAAGGTCGGCGCGACCCTTGTAGAATCGGTGCTGGGCGAGCGGTTCGGCAAGCTCGGGGGCGACCTGACCAAGACCGTGGTCGAGACGATTGCCGGCAAGGCCGGCGTGACGCCCGCGGCTCTGCCCGAACTGCCGCCGAAGGAGTTGGAGACCGCTGTCAAACAGACCGAGGCCGTTATGCCCGAGCTGATGACGCTCTGGTCGCGCGGGCTCGACGGGCAGTTCGCCCTGCTGCAGGCCGAGACGAAAGAGGGCTTCTGGCAGTCGGCCTGGCGCTGGGGCTGGATGTACCTGCTCGCGATCTTCTGGACGTTCTACGTCCTGGTCTTCCCGATCATGGCGGCGCTGGGCCTGCCGGTGGAGCAGCGCGTCGACGTCGCGATCCTGCTGACGCTGACCACCTGGTTCATCTCGCTCTACATGGGCGGGCACACGGTGAAGGCGCTGGGCGAGAGCGCGATCGCCGCCGTCGCCAGCTGGCGAGGCAAGTAGTGCAGGCCTCGGAACGCGACATCGAACTGGCCGCCGCCCGCGTCGATCGCGAGGCGGCGGCAGCCATCGCGCGCATCCGCGCCGCGATGAACGACGACAGGCCCGAGCGGTTCGTCTGCGACTGCGGCGAACCTATACCCGAGGCGCGGCGACGCGCCGTGCCTCACACAGACAAGTGCATCGATTGCGCGACCTTCTTGGAGCGCCCGAGGAGACGTGCGTGATGGAACTGACGGTAGTGATGGCGTGGATCGTCGCCGCGAACACGATCATCAACTTTGCGACGACGGTCTACCCAAAACGAGGCTCTGACAGCCATCATCGAGCGCGACCCGCGGCACTTCAAGACGATGATGGAGAGCATCAAGGAGCACGGCCTCGATCCTGGCGATGCGTTCTACGTGATCGAAGACGACAGCACTAGCGATCTGATAGTCGTTGACGGAAATCGGCGGCTCTCAGCGCTCCTCGTCCTTTCCGAACCAAATCGGCTATTGTCACTGCGAATTTCCGAGGCACTAAGGAAGCGCCTTGCGACTGCTGCCTCGGGCTTCGACCAGAAGACAACGAAGGATCTGAATTGCGTGCAGTTCGACAGCCGTGCTGCGGCAGACGAATGGATATTGCGCAGGCATGGCCGGGGTATGGAAGGCGAAGGCCGGATATTTTGGGGCACGCTTGAGATACAGCGGTTTCAGCGCGATCGTAGCGTCATCGACGTAATTGATTTCATCGCGAAGAACTCGACCTTCGATGACGAACGCTGGGCCCGAATTAGCCAGGCACTCGGCAAGCCGAGCGCGTTCCGGCGCTTCCTTGACGCGAAGGTAATCAAGGACCTCCTTGGACTTTCCATCGTTGTCGAGGGCGATGAGCGCATTCCCGAATTCACCGCCGACCCGAAGCAGACAGTCGCGGTCCTCTCCAAGATCGCAAGCGATATTGCGGACGGTGAAATTGATACGCGCAACTACAACAAGAAGGAGGCGATCGAGCAGTACGTGCAGGATTTGCCTGCCGCGCTGCGAAAGGTAGCAAAAGGGAAAAAGCCCGAGCCAAAGCGTTTTCGTGACGTCACAATCGTTGATGAGCAAACACGTCCCCGCCAAAAGGCCCGTGCCGCAAAGTCTGAGGTGAAACCCACGAAAAAATCGACTGCGCGACCGCCTCGGCCGCGGCTAGCTCCCAGCAGGCATCCGTTTGCTCAGCCATCCTCGGAAAAAGGTAAGCGATTGATCTACGAGGCGTCGCTGCTGAAGCTGAGGGAAACGCCACTCGCTGCTGGGTTTCTGCTCCGTGCGGTTCTTGAGCATACGATCGATGCATACATGGATCAGAACGGGATGCCCATGATCAATGCTGCAAAGGGCGGGCAGAAGTACGACCTCAAGAACCGTGCCCAACAGGTATTTGACCATCTCGTCGCATCTGGTCGCGCGAAACGTGAGGATCTTCGAGGCGTCGAGCGGACCCTGACGAATTCAAAAGACCCAGCATCCATCCAGGCTCTGAACGACTACACTCACAACAAATTTCACATCCCGGTTGCGGACAACCTCAGGTCGGCATGGGATTCCGCAGAAGCACTACTCGTAGCCGTCTACGGGGCGGCAGAATGAGCGATCGATCGTACATGACGCAAAGTGGTCGGTTTTCTCCGCTTCGCTATCCAGGTGGCAAAGGAAAACTCGCTCGCTACATCGCGTCCGTCATTGAAACGAACTCGTTGAGCGATGGGACATATGTTGAGCCTTACGCCGGTGGCGCAGCCATCGCTTGGGAGTTGTTGCTAACTGGTGTCGTTCGCCGGGTAGAGATCAACGACATAAGCAGGTCGATCTATTCATTTTGGCAATCGGCCTTATTTCGCACCGACGAGCTGTGCCGCATGATCTCGGACTGCCGGGTCGATGTTGAGACTTGGGATCGGTGTAAGGCGTCATTCCAGCGGGCAAATGATGAGGAGGAGCTGGCGTTGGGGTTCTCGGTGTTCTTCCTCAACCGGACAAATCGCTCCGGCATCTTGAATGGAGGCATCATCGGCGGCCGTGCTCAAACAGGTGCCTGGGCTATCGATGCTAGGTTCAACAAGACGCAGCTTGTTGAGCGGATCGAACGGATCGCGATGGCGAGGTCGCGCATAACCGTTTCAAACCAAGACGCCGTCCAATTCTTGGCTCGACGATCGCCTGAATGGGGTCGCAAGACGCTCGTCTATTTGGACCCTCCCTACTACGTGAAGGGGGGGCAACTGTACTACGACTCCTACAAGCCTGAAGATCACGCCGCTGTTGCAGCTGCAGTAAGGCTGCTTGATCGGAGCCCGTGGATCGTTTCTTACGACGACGTTCCCCCCATCCATGACCTCTACGGGAGCGAGCGTTGGCTCAGATACGCCATTGGCTACAGTGCTCGCGAACGCGCCGTAGGCCTCGAGGCGATGTTTTTCAGCAGGTCGCTCCAGGTACCAGCGGTCGCAGCGAGCATGATCGAAATTGCGCGAGGTGGTCCAGATAGCGAGGTCCATCCAAGAACAGTACCGTAGCCCACTTGGGGCAAGAAAGCGGTGCCATTTGAACTTGCGCGCCGCGCCATTTGATTTTGCGCGCTACACTCCGGCTGGCCCGCTTCGGCTACAGCATCGAAACGATCACGCTGCCGACCTATGAGCAGGCGCCCGAGACAGGCAGGGCATGGATCCCGCAGCGTACCCGCTGGTTCAAGGGCTGGGCGCAGACCTGGCTGGTTCACATGCGGTCGCCCCTGCAACTGCTGAGGGATCTCGGCCTGCCGTCCTTCCTCATCGTCCAGGTGTTGTGCGCCGGCATGGTGTTGTCGGCGATCGCGCACCCTTTCCTGCTGGCGGCGGTGGCACTGCTCGTTGCCGACCTGGTTATGGCACGGCCGATCGGGCTCACGGGCACCTGGCTGCTGCCGATCGACATCGCAAACATCGCGCTCGGCTACCTGTCGTTCCTGTTGCTCGGGTGGCAGACGCTCGAACGGGGCGAGCGCGGGGGCTTCTGGAAGGTCGTCTGCTGCACGCCCGCCTACTGGCTGCTGATGTCGTGGGCGGCGTTGCGGGCAGTCTGGCAGCTGTGGCGGCGCCCCCATCTCTGGGAAAAGACGCCGCACACGCCGGAGGAGCCGCGCGAGTTCGAGGCTAGACCGCTTCATGGCTAGATGGAATCGCTCTGCCGGAGGCAATTCGGGACAAGGCCGATGGCTTCGGCTTAGGTCGATGTGGTGCATCGGCCGAGCAGGAGGCCGAAGGATTTGGCCCGAATTGACCCGACCCGTAGGGTTTCCCGCTGGACGGACGCCCGCGGCGTCGGACGGACTTGGCCGATGCCCCACATCGTCCTTCGCCGTCCTCCTGGCGGATCGCCTGGCCAGCGGAACAACAGAGCTGTTTCCATCTGACCATGAAACGGTCTAGTCGGCCTTCTTCAGGAATCCCGGCCCGTCGCCGATGATCTTCGGGTCGGGCTTGCCGATCTTCTCCATGTCGCGCCCCTCATAGGGAAGGGTCATCAGGATGCGGCGGATCACCTCGATCCGGAGGCGGCGCTTGTCGTTCGCGCGAACGATCGTCCATGGCGCGTGCGGCGTGTGGGTGCGCTCGAACATCTGGTCGCGGCGCAGCGTGTAGTCATCCCACTTCGAGATGCCGGCCACGTCGATGGGCGAGAACTTCCAGTTCTTCAGCGGGCTGTGGCGGCGATCGTGGAAACGCTCCAGCTGGGTCTCCCGGCCGATGTTCAGCCAGAACTTGAAGAAATGGATGCCGTCCTTGACGATCATCTTCTCGAAGTCGGGGGTCTCGTCGAGGAAGCGCTCATGCTGCTCCGGCGTGCAGAAGCCCATGACCGGTTCGACGCCGGCGCGGTTGTACCAGGAGCGGTCGAAGGTCACGAATTCGCCCGCCGTCGGGAACTGCGCGACGTAGCGCTGATAGTACCATTGCCCGCGCTCGGTTTCGGTGGGCTTCGGCAGGGCGACGTTGCGGGCGCTGCGCGGGTTCATGTACTCGCGCAGGACGAAGATGGTGCCGCCCTTGCCGGCCGCGTCCCGGCCCTCGAAGAGCGAGACGACCCGGCCGCCGGTCGACTGGAGCCAGGCCTGCATCTTGACGAGTTCGACCTGCAGCGTCTCCAGCGTCGCCTCGTACTCGTCCTCCCTGAGCTTCTTCTCGTAGGGGTAGCCTCCGGCCGTCAGGGACCGCTTGTCGACCCAGTCAGGCAACTTGGGATCGTCGACGTCGAAGACCCGCTTCTGGCCGTCGATCTCGATCTCCACCGCGTTCTTGCCGGTCGCGGCGTCGTCCTTCTTTCCCATCGACATCGTCCTTTCATCGATTTGGCGCCATGCTATGGGGAGCGCGGTGACCGGTCCAGCGCGATCGCTGGCCGGTGGAGAGGTATCGCACGACGACATGGCACCGAACGGACCAGCCGAGGGATGGGAGGCACGGCGCCGGCGCCTTGTCGGCCGGCTGGTAGACGCTCGATGGACCCTGGCGGGCGCGGCCCTGGCGATCGTGCTGCTGGGAGCGGCTGCCGCCGCGCAATGGTCGCTGGTGCTCCTCGCCATTGCCTTTGTCGTCGCGGTGGCCCTGTTTGCGCCGCGCCGCACAATCGCCGAACGTCGCGCCGACAACGACGCGGCCAGCCGCGACGGGCCGCTCGAAGGCATTTCGGCCGCCGGCCTGGCTGCCGCCGTCACCGACCCGCTTGTGGTATTCGATGCCGGTGGCGCGGTCGTGTACGTCAACGCGGCGGCGACGGTGGCGTTCACCGGGCTTTCGCAGGGTACCTCGGTGCAGCTGAAGTTCCGCGCGCCGGAAATGCAGGAGCTTGTCGGCCGGCTGATTGAGACGGACGCGCCGATGGCCGTCGCCGAATTCGCCGAGCGGCTCCCTGTCGAGCGTGTCTATCGCGTCAACGCGGCGCCGATCGACCGGGAGCGCGGCCTCTTCGTCATGGTCTTCCGCGACCAGTCGGAATCGCGCCGGATCGACCGCATGCGCTCGGACTTCATCGCCAATGCCAGCCACGAACTGCGCACGCCGCTGGCGTCGATTGCCGGCTTCATCGAAACGTTGCGCGGCCCTGCCCGCAACGACCCCAAGGCGCGCGACAACTTCCTGCAGATCATGCACAACCAGACCGGCCGGATGGCCCGGCTGATCGACGACCTGCTGTCCCTCTCTCGGATCGAGATGAAACCGCATGTGCGGACCGGCGAGAAGGTCGATCTGGTCGGTCTTCTCGACGGCGTCGCCGACGCGCTCGGCCATCTTGCGCGGGACTCGGGCGTGACGATCGAGCGCGGCTTCGCGAAAGAGCCAGTGCTGGTCGCCGGCGATCGCGACGAACTCACCCAGGTGTTCGAGAACCTGCTCGAGAACGCGATCAAATACGGCCAGTCGGGCCAGCGCGTCGAGCTGACGATCGAGCGGCCGGCGGGAGAGACCGTCGTCACGGTCAGGGACTTCGGTCCCGGCATCGCCGAGGAGCATATCCCGCGCATCACGGAGCGCTTCTACCGGGTCGATGTCGAGACGAGCCGCGCCCAGAAGGGCACGGGGCTCGGCCTGTCGATCGTCAAGCATATACTCAGCCGCCACGACGCGCGGCTGGCCATCCGGTCGGAAGTCGGCAAGGGCGCCGCATTCGAGGTTCATTTCCCGGCTAAGTGAAATTCGCGCAGCCAGGTGAAATTCGCCCGGGCGTTCTTCTTTCCGTCATCGGCATGACCTACGGTGACGAACGATTCCGTACGTCTGGACTTTCGCCATGCCTGCCCAACACATTGTTCGCGCCTTCGACGAGGACCTCAAGTTCCTGAGAACCCGCATCGCCCAGATGGGCGGGCATGCGGAGCGCATGGTCGAGCAGGCGGTGGCTGCGCTGGTCGGCGCCGATGCGGCCCTCGCGGCGCGCGTCATCGCCGACGACAAGGTCCTGGACGAAGGGCAGCGCGAGATCGACGATCGGGCGATCGTCGTGATCGCCAAGCGCCAGCCCATGGCCGACGACCTGCGCGAGGTGATCGGCGCGATCCGCATCTCTTCCGACCTGGAGCGGGTCGGCGATCTCGGCAAGAACATCGCCAAGCGCGCGGCCGCCGTGCTGGGTTCGGGCGGCAGGCCGCTCAGTGTCTCGCGGGGATTCCAATCCCTGTCCGACCTGGCGCTGACCCAGATGAAGGACGTCCTCGACGTATATGCCACGCGGGCGGTCGAGCGCATCGCCTTCGTGCGCGACCGCGACGAGGACATCGACGCGATGTACACCTCGCTGTTCCGGGAACTCCTCACCTACATGATGGAAGATCCGCGCAACATCACGCCATGCACGCATCTGCTGTTCTGCGCGAAGAACATCGAGCGCATCGGCGACCACGCGACGAATATCGCCGAGACGGTCTATCATATCGTTACCGGCGAGGTGATGCCGGCGGAGCGCCCGAACCGCGACAAGAGCCACGGCGTCACCCTGACAGGCACGGCCGACGACTGACGACGGCCTCGGTTCGATCAGGGATCCGGACTCGCTTCTTCTACGTCAGCATCCGGTGGCGGGCCTTGGCGGCACGCTCGATCGCGTCGGCGAGTTCGGGCTCGACGTCGAGATGCGTCCGCAGCCGCTCCATGATGCGCGCCTCTTCCAGCCGCATCTCGAGGTCGACCGCCGCGACCTCGAACGCCGCCGCATAGGCCGTGTCGTGCAGGCGCTCAGGGACGACCGCGCTGATCAGGTCGAGCGCGCCCTCCAGTCCCTCCGGCTCATGAAGGAGCTGCTGGCAGGCCTGCGAGACCTCGATCAGCCGCTCATGGTCGAAATCCTCGAACACAGGCCATGATCGCACCACTTCGCCGATGCGCCCCAGTTCGGGATCGGTCATGTCGCGATCGGAGGCCGAGGTGATCACCATCAGGTAGATCAGCGCGTCCTGGACGGATGGCTTCGGCATTCCCCTCTCCCGGCCTGTCGTCGATGCCGCTTAGGTATGGAGCCGCTTTGCACCCCGCAAGGAAAAACGGGCTCTCTCGTTGACGCCCCGCGGTCGCGCGCATAAGGCAGGCACCACTTCCGCCGCCCGAGGCGCGGACGCAGGACCCTTCGACATGACCGCACAGACGATCGCCGATCTCACGCCCGCGCTTCTCGCCGCGGCGGCCGAAAGCAAGGCATGGCCGTTCGAGGAAGCGAAAAAGGTCATCGCCCGCTATGCGAAGTCCGGGTTTCCGGAACGCGGCGTGCTGTTCGAGACAGGCTACGGCCCGTCCGGCCTGCCGCATATCGGCACTTTCGGCGAAGTGGCGCGCACCACCATGGTGCGTCATGCGTTCCGGGTGTTGACCGAGGACAAGGTCGCCACGCGCCTTCTGTGCTTCTCCGACGACATGGACGGCATGCGCAAGATTCCGGACAACGTGCCGGACCGGGCTTTCCTCGAGCCGCATCTGCACAAGCCGCTCACCTCCGTGCCGAACCCGTTCGGTGGCGACTATGCGAGCTTCGGCCACCACAACAACGCGATGCTGCGGCGCTTCCTCGACACGTTCGGCTTCGACTACGAATTCGCCAGCGCCACCGACTACTACAAGGCAGGCCGCTTCGACGCGGTGCTGCTCAAGGCTGCCGAGAAGTACGACGCGATCATGAAGGTCATGCTGCCGACGCTCGGCGAAGAACGGCAGGCGACCTACAGCCCGTTCCTGCCGATCTCGCCCAAGACCGGTCGCGTGCTCTACGTGCCGATGAAGAAGGTGGACGCCAGGGAAGGCACGATCACCTTCGACGACGAGGACGGCGAGGAGATGACCCTGCCGGTGACCGGCGGCGCGGTGAAGCTGCAGTGGAAGCCGGATTTCGGCATGCGCTGGGCGGCGCTGGATGTCGACTTCGAGATGTTCGGCAAGGACCACCAGACCAATGCCGTCATCTACGACAGGATCTGCGTGATCCTCGGCGGCCGCGCGCCCGAGCATTTCGTCTACGAGCTCTTCCTCGACGAACTCGGCCAGAAGATCTCGAAGTCGAAAGGGAACGGCCTGACCATCGACGAGTGGCTGACCTACGCGCCGACCGAGAGCCTGGCGCTCTACATGTTCCAGCGGCCCCGGCAGGCGAAGAAGCTTTATTTCGACGTCATCCCGAAGGCGGTGGACGAGTACTATTCCTTCCTCTCCGCCTATCAGCGGCAGGACTGGAAGGAGCGGCTCGGCAACCCGGTCTGGCACATCCACGGCGGCAATCCGCCGCCGGTGGACCTGCCGGTCTCGTTCGCGCTGCTGCTCAACCTCGTCAGCGCGTCCAACGCGCATGACCGTTCGGTGCTCTGGGGCTTCATCTCGCGGCACGCACCGGGCGTGACGCCGCAAACGCACCCGGAACTCGACCGGCTCACGGGCTACGCGATCCGCTACTTCGACGACTTCGTGAAGCCGACCAAGGTGTTCCGGGCCGCCGACGATGTCGAGCGCGATGCGCTGGAGAAGCTGTCCGGCGCGCTCGGTGCGCTGCCGCGCGGGTCGGACGGCGAGGCGATCCAGAACGCCGCGCTCAACGTCGCGCGTCGCATCGAGCGCTACCAGGACCACGAGAAGAAGAGCCCCGAGGGTGGGCCGGGCGTCTCGGTCGCCTTCTTCCAGATGATCTACCAGGTGCTGATCGGCCAGGAGCGCGGTCCACGCTTCGGCTCCTTCGCGGCGCTCTACGGCATCGACGAGACGCGGGCGCTGATCGCCCGGGCGCTGGCCGGCGAACTCGCCGGCTGAAGATTACTGGCTCGCCCAGACGATACGGGCGATCCATTCCAAGTCGGCGACGGCCACTGTCCTCTGGCCATGGGCCGGGTTCAGCGAGGCGAGGTCGATGGATTTCGCCGTGCGCCGCTCGAGCAGTTTGGCCATAACCTCACCGCCGATCGTCTTGACGACGACGCGGTCGCCGCGCCGGACGGTCGCCGACGGGTCGACGATCAGCACGTCTCCGTCGCGATAGAGGGGCAGCATGGATTCGCCCTGCACCTGCAGCGCGTAGGATCCTTCCGCCGCGCCGGCCGGCAGCACGACGAGGTCCCAGCCTTGCCCGACCGGAAAGCCCGCGTCGTCGAAGAAGCCGCCGGCGCCCGCCTGCGCGAAACCCAGGAGCGGCACGGAGGAAGACTGGACCGGCAGCGCGCCCTTCAAGACCGGCGCACGGCCTTCGACCAGCCCGATGAACTCCTCCAGCGTCGAGTTCGTCGCCTCGATGATCTTGGCGAGGGATTCGGTCGACGGCCAGCGCGGGCGCCCGTCGACCGATAGCCTCTTCGACCTGTTGAACGCCGTCGAGTCGAGCCCGGCCCGCTTGGCCAGGCCCGAGGCCGACAGCGAATAGCGCTCGGCCAGCAGATCGATCGCGGCCCAGACGCGGTCGTGCGAGAGCATGGATCGCTTCCCGGAGAGGAAAAAATGCCTGTGTCGGTTTCTAGGACGAAGCGGCGCGCTTGTCCATGCCGTCCCGCGCCGCTTCGCCCTTCGCCAGCGCCCGCAGTCCGTTGTGGGACCGCATGAAGATCGCCTCTGCCTCGCTCGGCTCGCGGCGAACCGCGGCGACGCCCAGCGCCGCGACGACCTCGTCGATCTCCAGGAAGCGCTTTTCCCGCGCGTCGTAGACGCCGGCCGTGGTCATCACCAGTGCGGCCGTCTCGCCATTCTCCAGCACGAAGCGGTGGCGGCCGATCACCTGCGTGCCCTCCCAGGTCTCGAGGCTCGACACAACCTCGAAGCGCTTCCAGAGCCTGATCTCGCGCACGAAGACCGACTGGAGGCCGCCCATCATCGGCACCCAGCCGCGCTGCCGGTTCAGCTTCATCAGGCCGCTGCGGAAGAAGATGTCGAGCCGGCCGAGGTCGGCCAGCATCAGGTACCGCGCGTTGTTAAGGTGAATGTTCGGATCGATGTCCGTCGGCAGGCAGCGGAACGTCAGCCGGCTTTCGCCGCCGGGCACATAGGGGCCGCGGCGACCCAGCGTCGCCACGACCCTTGCCAGACGCCCCCACACATACATGCCTGCTGAGCCCTGTCAGGCCGCCTTCTTCACGCCTTCCCCCGCATAGGGATCGAAGCGGTCGTAGAAGGTCTCGCCCTTCTCGGCCATGTCGGCGAGCAGCTTCGGCGCCTTGTACTGCGCCCCGTATTTCTTCTGCAGCGCCTTGGCCTGCGCCACGAACGCCTTCGCGCCGATGCCGTCGATGTAGGAGAGCGCGCCACCCGTGTAGGGGGCGAAGCCGAAGGCGAGGATCGAGCCGACATCCGCCTCGCGCGGGTCGACGACGATGCCTTCCTCCATGACGCGGGCGGCTTCCAGCGCGATCGTCGTCAGGAAGCGCTTCTTCAGTTCGTCGACGTCGACCTTTTCGGGATCCTGCTGCCTGTAGAGATCCTTCAGGCCCGGCCACAGCTTCTTCTTCGCCGGCTTCGCCGGATAATCGTAGAAACCCTTGCCGTTCTTGCGGCCGAAGCGCCCGTGCTTGTCGACCATCGTGTTGATCAGCGCGAACTGGTCCTTGTCGACGGCCTTCTCGCCGAGATCGCGGATCGTCTGCTTCATGATCTTCTGCGCGAGATCGATTGCCGTCTCGTCGGTCAGGGCCAGCGGCCCGACCGGCATGCCGGCCATCTTGGCGGCATTCTCGATCATCGCCGGCGGCACGCCCTCGATCAGCATCTGGAAGGCTTCCGCCATGTAGCGCAGCACGCAGCGGTTCACGTAGAAGCCGCGCGTGTCGTTGACGACGATCGGCGTCTTCTTGATGGCCCGGACATAGTCGATCGCCACGGCCAGCGCCTTGTCGCCGGTCTTCTTGCCGAGGATGATCTCCACCAGCATCATCTTGTCGACCGGCGAGAAGAAGTGGATGCCGATGAAGTTCTTCGGCCGCGACGAGTTCTTGGCCAGGCCGGAGATCGGAATGGTCGAGGTGTTCGACGCGAAGGTCGCCGACGACTTGATCACGGCTTCCGCCTTCTCGGTCACGCCCTTCTTGATCTCCGAATCCTCGAACACCGCCTCGATCACGAGGTCGCAGCCGTCGAGGTCGGCATAGTCCGCCGTCGGCGTGATAAGCGACAGAAGCTTTTCCTTCTCCTCCGGCTTGGCGCGGCCCTTCTTCACGGCTTCCGAGATCAGGCCGTCCGAATGCGCCTTGCCCTTCGACGCGGCTTCCATGTCGCGGTCGAGCAGCACGACCGGGATGCCGGCCTTGGCGGTGACATAGGCGATGCCGGCGCCCATGAATCCGGCACCGAGCACGCCGATCTTCCTGAACTTCGTCTCCGGTACGCCCTCGGGACGGCGCGCGCCCTTGTTCAGCTCCTGCAGCGACACGAAGAGCGAGCGGATCATCGCGCCCGCTTCCTTGGTCTGCAGGATCTCGGTGAAGTAGCGCTGCTCGATCCGGAGCGCCGTGTCGAAGGGCACCAGCAGGCCCTCGTAGACGCATTTCAGGATCGCCGCGGCGGCCGGATAGTTGCCGTAGGTCTCGCGGCGCAGGATGGCGATCGCCGGCGGCCAGAGGTTGGCGCCCGCCGCCGAATAGATCGCGCCGCCCGGCGCCTTGAAGCCCTTCTCGTCCCAGGGAGCGACAGACTTCAGCCCGCGCTTGATCATCGCCTTCGCGGCCTCGATCAGTCCGTCGGCAGGCGCGACCTCGTGGATCAGCCCCATCTGCTTCGCCTTCTGCGGCGACAGGTTCTTGCCGGAAGTCAGCATCTCCAGCGCACCCTGCGTGTCGGTCAGGCGCGGCACGCGCTGCGTGCCGCCGGCACCCGGGAAGATGCCGACCTTGACCTCGGGAAGCGCCATCTTGACCTTGTCCGAGTCAGCCGCGACGCGGCCGTGGCAGGCGAGCGACAGTTCGAAGGCGCCGCCCATGCAGGTGCCGTTGATCGCCGAGACCCACGGCTTGCCGGAGGTCTCGATCTTGCGGAACAGCTTGTTCATGTAGCCGCAGTTCTCGAACAGCGTCTCGACCGCCTTCTGGCGATCCTTCTTGGAGTCCTTTTCGAACTCGGCGAACATGCGCTTCAGCATGGTCAGGTCGGCGCCGCCCGAATAGGTTTCCTTGCCCGACGTGATGACGGTTCCCTTGACCGCGGCGTCCGCCGTCACCTGGTCGGTGATGGCGTTGAGCTCGAGCATCACCTCCTCGGTGAAGACGTTCATCGAGCGGTCGGGCATGTTCCAGGTGACGAGCGCGATGCCGTCGGCGTCGATGTCGACCGTGAAGTTCTTGTAGCTTGCCATTTGTCTCTTCCTTCCGCCGGTCTCAGACGCGTTCGATGATCGTCGCCGTGCCCATGCCGGCGCCGATGCAGAGCGTCACGAGCGCCGTGTTCAGGTCGCGGCGTTCCAGTTCATCGAGCACGGTGCCGAAGATCATCGCGCCGGTCGCGCCGAGCGGATGGCCCATGGCGATCGCGCCGCCGTTGACGTTCATCTTGTCGTGCGGGATGTCGAAGGCCTGCATGTAGCGCAGCACGACCGAAGCGAACGCCTCGTTCAGCTCGAACAGGTCGATGTCCTCGATCCTCATCTTCGCGCGCTTCAGGAGCTTCTCGGTCACGTCGACCGGCCCGGTCAGCATGATCGCCGGCTCCGAGCCGATGTTGGAGAAGGTGCGGATACGGGCGCGCGGCTTCAGCCCCATCGACTTGCCGCCCTTCTTGGAGCCCAGCAGCACGGCCGCCGCGCCATCGACGATGCCGGACGAGTTGCCGGCGTGGTGCATGTAGGTGATTTCCTCGACCTCCGGGTGACGCTGGATGGCGACGGCCGCGAAGCCGCCCATCTCGCCGGGCATCTGGAAGGACGGGTTGAGCGAGGCCAGCGATTGCATGTCGGTGGTCGGACGCATGTGCTCGTCATGGGCGAGGATGGTGAGACCGTTCTGGTCCTTCACCGGCACCACGGACTTCTTGAAGTAGCCCTTTTCCCAGGCCTTGGCGGCGCGCTTCTGGCTCTCGACGGCATAAGCGTCGACATCGTCGCGCGTGAAGCCGTACTTCGCCGAGATCAGGTCGGCCGAAACGCCCTGCGGCACGAAGTAGGCCGGCAGGCCGACCGACGGGTCCATGAACCAGGCGCCGCCCGACATGCCCATCCCGACGCGCGACATGGACTCGACGCCGCCGGAGATGACGATGTCGTCGGCGCCCTGGGCGATCTTCGCCGCGCCGACATTGATGGCATCGAGGCCCGACGCGCAGAAGCGCGACAGCTGCATGCCCGGCGCCTTCATGTCGTAACCGGCCTCGAAGGCGGCCGAGCGCGGAATCACTGAGCCCGCCTCGCCGACCGGGTCGACGCAGCCGAAGACAATGTCGTCGACGGTACCGGTGTCGAGGCCATTGCGGTCGCGGACCGCTTCCAGCACCTTGGCGCCCAAACGAACCGCCGGCACCTCGTGCAGCGATCCGTCCTTCTTGCCCTTGCCGCGCGGCGTGCGCACCGCGTCGTAGACGAACACATCGGCCATGGCCCTGTTCCTTTCTGGCGAACCTATCTGGACGGTTCGACGACCACCTCGGTCGTCACCGAATTTGCGATGAAGCAGGCCTCGTGGGCCTTGTGATGGATCTCTTCCAGCGTCGCGGCGTCCGCGTCGCTCACGATACGGGGACGCAACACGACACGCGTCATGACCAGCCGCCCGGACGCGTCCTTCGCCAGCGTGCCCTCGGCGCGATCCTCATAGGCGCGCACGGTGACTTTCGCGCGACGCGCGAAGTCGAGGAACCAGAGCATGTGGCAGGACGAGAGCGACGCGACGAACATCTCCTCCGGATCGACGCCGGCGGCATCGCTGAACGGCGCGGGCACGATGTGCGGCGAGGCCGAGGCCGGCACCTCGGCGCCGCCGTCGAACCGGACCGCGTGGGCGCGCGAGTAGCGCCCGGCGAGGAAATCCTCGCCCTCCTTCGCGTTCCAGACGGTCTCGGCGACGTAGGTGCCCATGGGGGTTGTTAGGGGATCTCCTCAGAGGCTGCGCGCGATCAGCAGCTTCATGATCTCGTTGGTGCCGCCATAGATGCGCTGCACGCGGGCGTCGCGGTACATCCGGGCGATCGGATACTCGTTCATGTAGCCATAGCCGCCGAACAGCTGCAGACACTGGTCGACGACCTTGCCCTGCAGGTCCGAGAGCCAGTACTTGGCCATCGAAGCGGTGACCGGGTCGAGGCCGCCATTGACGTGGCGGGCGACGCAGTCGTTGTAGAAGACGCGGCCGATGGTCACCTCGGTCTTCAGCTCGGCCAGCTTGAACTGGGTGTTCTGGAAGTCCAGCACTGCCTTGCCGAACGCCTTGCGCTCCTTGACGTAGTCGATGGTCAGCGCCAGCGCGCGCTCGGCCATTGCGATCGCCGTCGTGCCGATCTGCAGGCGCTCCTGCGGCAGCTGCTGCATCAGCTGCACGAAACCCTGGCCCTCGTCGTGGCCGAGCAGGTTGGCGGTCGGCACGCGCACGTCGTTGAAGAACAGCTCCGACGTGTCGTTGGACTTCAGGCCGATCTTGTCGAGGTTGCGGCCGCGCTCGAAACCCTCCACCTCGTCGGTCTCGACGACGATCAGCGACGTGCCCTTGGCACCCTTCGACGGGTCGGTCTTGGTGACGACGATGATCAGGTTGGCCAGCTGGCCGTTGGTGATGAACGTCTTCGAGCCGTTGATTCGATACTGGTTGCCGTCGCGCTCGGCGCGCGTCTTGATGCCCTGGAGATCGGAGCCCGCGCCAGGCTCCGTCATGGCGATGGCGCCGATCAGCTCGCCGGTCGCCATCCTCGGCAGCCACTTCTTCTTCTGCTCTTCCGAGCCGTAATGGAGGATGTAGGGTGCGACGATCGAGTTGTGCAGCGCGATGCCGAAGCCGTCGACGCCGACATGGCTGATCGCCTCGATGATCGCGCTCTCATGCGCGAATGTGCCGCCCGAGCCGCCGTACTCTTCCGGCATCGAGGCACAGAGCAGGCCATTGGCACCGGCCTTCTCCCAGCTCGCCCGGTCGAAGATCTCGGCCTTCTCGAAGGCGTCGTAGTTCGGCGCGATCTCGTCGGCCAGGAAGCGCGTCGCCATGTCGTAGAGCATGGTGACGTCGTCGCTCGCCCATCGCGGCTTCGGCAGTTCGAGCACGGTTGCGGGGTTCGATGCCAAATTCAGCTCCCTATGCGTCTCATGTAGCAATTCTGTTCAAGATTGAACAGATGGTTTGCCGCGTCAGAACGCCTCGGCGGGAAGCGCCATCATCGAGTCCGCGCCGGACGAGAGCCGCGCCAGATGCGCGCCGGTCTCCGGCATGATCCGCTCCATGAAATAGCGCGCGGTGGCGAGTTTGGCGTCGTAGAAACCCGACTTGCCGTCGCCGCCCTCGGCGAGCTTGCCCTGCGAGGTCTTGGCCATCTGCGCCCACATGTAGCCCAGCGCCACGAGGCCGAAGAGGTGCATGTAGTCGGTCGACGCCGCGCCGGCGTTGTCCGGCTTCTGCATGGCGTTCTGCATCAGCCACATGGTTGCCGCCTGCAGGTCGTTCAGGCCCTTCTTCAGGCCCTTGGTGAAGGGCGCCATCTTCTCGTCGGCGCGGTTCGTCTCGCAGAACTCGCCGACCTCCTTGAAGAAGGCCTGCACGGCGCGGCCGCCGTTCTGGCCGAGCTTGCGGCCGACGAGATCCAGCGCCTGGATACCGTTGGCGCCCTCGTAGATCATGGCGATGCGGGCATCGCGCACGAACTGGCTCATGCCCCATTCCTCGACATAGCCGTGGCCGCCATAGACCTGCTGCGCCATGACGGCGTGCTCGAAGCCCTTGTCGGTCAGCACGCCCTTGATGATCGGCGTCATCAGGCCCATGTGGTCGTCGGCCGACTGGCGTTCCTTCTCGTCGCCGGAGCGGTGCGCCACGTCGGACTTGATGGCCGTCCAGAGGATCAGCGCACGGCCGCCCTCATTGTACGCGCGCATGGTCATCAGCTTGCGGCGGATGTCCGGGTGGACGATGATCGGGTCTGCCTTCTTGTCCGGCGCCTTCACGCCCGACAGCGAGCGGCCCTGGATGCGGTCCTTGGCGTAGGTGACGGCGTTCTGGTAGGCCACCTCGGCGATGGCGAGGCCCTGCAGCCCGACGCCGAGCCGCGCCTCGTTCATCATCGTGAACATGGCCTTCAGGCCGCCATTCTCCTCGCCCAGCAGCCAGCCGGTCGCCTCGTCATAGTTCATGACGCAGGTCGAGTTGCCATGGATGCCCATCTTCTCCTCGATCGAGCCGCAGGAGACGCCGTTGCGCTTGCCCGGCTTGCCGTCCGCGTCGAGCAGGAACTTCGGCACGATGAACAGCGAGATGCCCTTCACGCCCTCCGGCGCGCCCTCGATGCGGGCCAGCACCAGATGGACGATGTTGTCCGACATGTCGTGCTCGCCGGCCGAGATGAAGATCTTCTGGCCGGATATCCTGTAGCTGCCGTCGCCGTTCGGCACCGCCTTCGAGCGCAGCAGGCCGAGGTCGGTGCCGCAATGCGGCTCCGTCAGGTTCATGGTGCCGGTCCAGGCGCCCTCGACCATCTTCGGCAGCCAGGTCGACTTCTGGTCGTCCGAGCCGTGGACGAGGATCGCCGCCATCGCGCCCTGGGTGAGGCCCGGATACATCATGAAGGCCATGTTGGCCGACGACATGTATTCGCCGACCGCCGAGTGCACCGTGTAGGGCAGCCCCTGCCCGCCGAAGTCGGCCGGCACGGCGAGCCCCATCCAGCCGCCCTCGCGGTACTGGGCATAGGCTTCCTTGAAGCCCGAAGGCGTGGTCACCGAGCCGTCCGCATGACGGGTGCAGCCTTCCATGTCGCCGGTGCGGTTGGTCGGCTGGATGACGTTCTCGGCGAGCTTCGCGCCCTCGGCGAGGATCGCCTCGAGGATGTCGGGTGTCGCGTCGGAGAAACCGGGGAGATTCGAATAGCGCTCGTAGCCGAGCACATCGTTCAGGACGAAGAGAGTGTCCTGAACCGGGGCCTTGTAGGACGGCATTGGATCCTCCGGACATGGTTGAAAGGCCCGGAACGCGCCTCCTCGATGGCCACCGGACCAGAAAGTCGGGTTCGATCTAGCAAACTTTGACGTTTGCGTAAACGTCAATTTTCGGCTGTGGCCAGTTTTCCGCAACGAAAAACCCGCGACCGATATCGGCCGCGGGTTCGATGCTGTCAGTTCGTTCGAGGCTGTCAGGCGGTCTGGGCAACCCGGCCGGCCTGCCGCGCATCCAGCGTTGCACGAACCGCCGCCATCGCGCCGGCCAGCTCCGAGATCGCCTCGTCCAGCGCCTGGCGCTGCTTGTTCAGGCGATTCAGCTGCTTCTCGGACTTGTCCAGGGCGGTCTTGAGCTGCTTGATGTTCGTCCCGGTCGGATCGTAGAGATCCATCATGTGCTTCACGTCGCGCAGCGAGAAGCCCACCTTGCGGCCGAGCATGATGAGCTTCAGCCGGGTGCGATCACGGTGCGAATAGAGGCGGGTGGTCCCCTCGCGACGCGGCGCCAGCAGGCCCTTGTCCTCGTAGAAGCGCAGCGTGCGCAGCGTCACGCCATAGGTCTTCGACATCTCGCCGATGCGCATGAAGCCGTCTTCGGCCTCCGTGGAAACGTCGTCGTTCTTGGCCGGAAACTCGCCGGCCGGCATCATGTTCATCATAGTTCCTGATATCCCCGATGGCGGCATTGGCCGCGAGACCGGGGCGGCGGGGGCGTCGCAAGCCGGTCGTTGGTTCCAGAAAAGGCAAAGGCGCCCGAAGACGCCTCTTACGTATACGTCAACGATATAAACAGCGGTCCCTCATGTTGCAAGTGCGAAAAAGCCGCACCCGCCATGCGCTGGGGGCAACCCTCGACAGCACCTTCTTAAGCTTGGTTAACGGCTTGTTTACCACGTTCGGCAAAAGGTGCGGTCGTCGGTCATCCGTGACCAACTTGTATCGCATTGTTCACGGGCTGTTCGAAGCGCGGGCGCGAGCCCGGAAGACAGCCTTCCTCCGCCGACGGGCGGGCGCCTCGTCCCGACGGTACTTGAGGGGGAGGCTGGTCCTATCCAGCCAAACGGCGAACGGGCTTTCGATGAACACCAAGCGGTCCTACCTCGACACACTGAACGCCGGTCGCCAGCGTCGCGTCCACGCGTCGCTGGAGGAACTCAACCGTTCCGTCGGGTCGCTCGGCCACCGGCTGGACGCCCAGATGGACGGAGGCCTTGCGGCGCAGCCAGCCCGGCGCGCGCCCGCCACTTCGCCTGGCAGCCGCGCCTCGCAATGGGCGCAGACCGACATGTCCTTCGACATGGCAGCATTCGAGCAGCCTGCGCGCCGTCCCGCCGCGCGGGCAGACGAATCGAACTCCCAGTCGCTGGCGCGAGAGATCGAGAAGCTTCGCCGCCAGGACGAGGGACTGGCATCGGCGGGAAAGATCGCCGCCGAACTGAAGGGCCTGCGCGACGAACTGCGCCAGCAGATGACCACCGGCCTCAGGCGTGAATTCGAAAGCGTTCGCAAGGACATACAACGCGCCGCGAGCGCCCGGCCTGCCAATTCGCCGGAGTTCGGCGTCGAATTTGACCGTCTTTCCGACGCGGTCCGTGCGCTTTCGGAGCGCGGCGAGGACCGTGGCACCTCGATGCTGCGTCTCGAACTGGAACAGATGCGCGCGGCCATCGACAATCTGGCCCGCGAGGAGACGGTGCGCGCCGTCGGCAACCGCTGGGACGATTTCGACCGCCGCTGGTCAAACCTCGAGGAAAAGATCGCCAGGTCGCAGCCGTCGTCGGACGACCCGGCGCTGGACGCGCTGGCGTCACGCCTGGAGCAGATCAACCAGGCCGTGAACAGCCTGCCCGAATCGCTTTCGCTGCGCTCGCTGGAGGAGAAGGTTCGCCTGCTCGCCGGCGCCATCGACCATTTCGCGCGCAAGCAGGACGATCACGGCACGGGCATGCTGGGATTGATCGAGGACAGGCTCGACGAGATCTCCCGCGCCATCGTGGCATCTGCCGCTGCGGCGCAGACGCCGCAGTTCGATACCGAACCGTTCGAGCGGGTCGAGGCGCGAATCACCTCACTCGCCCGGCAGATCGAAGAACTGGTCGAGGACCGGCCGACCCAGGCGCTGTTCGGCCACATGGAAAGCCTGGCGCGCCGGGTCGACGAGATCGCCGAGCGCGGCAAGATCCCGGAAAAGATCCTGGAGCGCTTCGCCGCCCAGATCACCGACATCGCCGAGCGGCTGGACGCCGGCCAGTCGGCGCCGGACGCCGAGCTGATCCTGCGCGGCATCGAGCAGCGCTTCGACACGCTTTCGGATGTGCTGGACCGCCGCCAGGGCGATGCATTCGAGCAGAGCCAGTCACTGTTCCGCGACCTCGAGCGCCGGCTCGACGACGTCGCGGCCAGGCTGGACGCCAGGCCGGAACCGAAGACGGCCGACACGTCGGCGATCATGCTGACGATCGACCAGCGTTTCGCCGATCTGGCGCGTCAGGTCGAGGAGCGCGCCGTTCGCGCGCCGGGCGGCGACTCGATCCGCCAGATCGAGATGCGCCTCGACGACATTTCCGCGCGGCTCGATACCGCCGCCGGTTCGGTCGGCTCGATGGACTCCGGGATCGTCAACCGGCTGGAAGACCAGGTCGCGGAACTGACCCGCCACCTGTCGCGCCCCGGCGCCGCCGACTTCGAGGAGATCGCGCCGCGCCTGGACGAGATCGAGAAGTCGATCGCCACCAGCCGGGAAAGCGTCATCACTGCGGCCCGCGAGGCGGCGGAAGCCGCCGTGCGCGGCATCGCCGCCTCGGAAGCGAACGCAGCCTCCTCGGGCGTGATCTCCCAGGACCTCTCCGCGCTCACCCAGGACCTGAAGTCGCTTGAGTCGCTGGCGCGCCGCTCCGACGACCGCAACACCAAGACGTTCGAGGCGATACACGAGACGCTCCTGAAGATCGTCGAGCGCCTCACCGTGCTGGAGCAGCCCGCTCCGGCCACCGTTCGCCGCGTCATCGAAGACGCGCCGGCGATGGCGACCGGCGACCGCTTCGACGCCGTCGACGACATGCACCGCGCCGATCGCGCAACACGGCGCACGCCGGCCGAGGCCGCAGCGGCCGCCGCCGTCGCCGCCATGGGCGACGACACGCAGCAGCAGGACGACGAACAGGGCGGTCGCGTCCGCTCGGTTCTGGGCGGGTTGACCCGCGCCTTCGCCGGACGCAAGGAGCGCGTGGAGCCGGTTCTCGCCGGCGACACGATGTCGGAGCCCCGCATCGAACCCGTCGCCGGTTCGCTCGACCAGCCTCTCGATCCCAAGATCGCCAACCAGCCGCTCGAGCCCGGCTCCGGCGCGCCGGACCTTGGCGCGATCGTCCGCAAGGTCCGCGAGGAACGCGCCCAGTCGCCGCAGAACGACGCCGAAGCCGCGAAGTCCGACTTCATCGCCGCTGCGCGCCGCGCCGCGCAGGCCGCCGCCGCCGAGGCGGGGATCGCGAAGCGCGGCAGCGACGCCGGTGGCAAGGCCGGCAGCATCGGGCTCGGCGAGATCCTTCGCAAGCGTCGCAAGCCAATTCTCATGGGCACGCTCGCGATCCTGGTGGCGCTGGCCGGCATGCAGCTCGGCAAGGCCTTCTTCCGCGACGACGCTCCGGCGGTCGAGGTCGCGGCCAAGCCTGAAGTCCCGGCAGAGACCGCTGCGGTCGGATCGAACGCGACGGCGATGGCCGAGCCCGCGCCGGAGGAGCCGATTGCCGAGGAGAGCGCCGTCCGCGTCGTCGGGGCTCCCGAGGAAGGTCCGGTCAGGGCCGCTCCCGCGGAAGCTGCGGCGCCGGCCGAGGTCGCCACGCTCGGCGAGACCGTCGAAAGCGAGCCCGTCCAGCCGGCCGCCGCCGCGCCTGCGCCTGTCGAGGCCGGCCCGGTCACGTTGCGCGAGGCCGCCGACTCGGGCGACCCGAAGGCGATGTTCGAGATCGGCTCCCGCTATGCCGAGGGCCGCGGCGTCAAGGCCGACATGGCCGAGGCAGCGAAGTGGTACGAGCGTTCGGCCCAGATGGGCTTCGCGCCGGCCCAGTACCGCATCGGCAATTTCAACGAGAAGGGCATCGGCGTCGCCCGTGACGTCGCCAAGGCGAAGACCTGGTACCAGATGGCCGCCGAACAGGGCAACGCCAGCGCCATGCACAACCTCGCCGTCCTGTTCGCGATGGGCGTGGACGGAACCACCGACAACGAGTCAGCCGGCCGCTGGTTCGTGCGCGCCGCAGACCTCGGCGTGAAGGACAGCCAGTTCAACCTCGGCATCCTCTCGGCCAAGGGCGTCGGCGTCGAGCAGAGCCTCGAGGAGTCCTACAAGTGGTTCGCCCTGGTGGCCAAGACCGGCGACAAGGACGCGGCCGCCAAGCGCGACGAGGTGGCCAATGCGCTTCGCCCAGACCAGCTGACCAAGGCGCGCGCGTCGGTCGAACTCTGGAAGCCGCAGCCCCTGGTCGTCGAAGCGAACACCGTCGACATCCCGGATTCGTGGCGCGAGAGCGGCGGCACGACCGCCGCGGTCGACATGAAGAAGGCCGTCCAGAACATCCAGGCCATTCTCAACAAGAACGGCTACGACGCCGGCAACCCCGACGGCGTCATGGGCCAGCGGACCAAGAACGCGATCGCCGCATTCCAGCGCGAGAACGGGATGGAGCCCACGGGCGAAGTCGACGAGAAGCTGGTTCGCGCCCTTCTGGAAAAGAAGTAGTCGCGTCCCGGAAAGCAAAGGTCGGAGGCGGAGCGGCCGCTCGCGTCCGAACGCCTTAACCTCGCTGCCGGATGCCGTTTGACTCTGCCCCATTGTGGGCGCAAGTAGCCCCTATTTCATGGGCAGGGTCGTCGGCGGGGAACGGTTTCCGGGCGCGCTTATTCAGCCGGGTTTGACGGGTGGGCATCTATCTCCCGATCGCCGAGATGTCGGTCAACGCTTTCGTCATCCTGGCGATGGGGGCGGCGGTCGGTTTCCTGTCGGGCATGTTCGGCGTCGGCGGCGGCTTCCTGATCACCCCGCTCCTCATCTTCTACAACATCCCGCCTGCCATCGCGGTCGCCACCGGCGCCAACCAGGTCATCGCCTCGTCCTTCTCCGGCGCGCTGGCTCACTTCAAGAGACGCTCGCTCGACATCAAGCTGGGGACGGTGCTGCTCATCGGCGGCATATTCGGATCGACCATCGGTGCCTACGTGTTCGCGCTGCTCCGATCGCTCGGCCAGCTCGACCTCTTCATCTCGATCTTCTACGTCGCCTTCCTGGGCATCGTCGGTGGCCTGATGATGGTGGAGAGCGTCAACACCATCCGCCGCTCGCGAAGCGGCGCCGCGCCGACGCTGAAGCGCTCGGGCCAGCACAACTGGATCCACCGTCTGCCGCTGAAGATGCGGTTCCGCACCTCCAAGCTGTTCGTCAGCGTGATCCCGGTGCTCGGGCTCGGCGCCGGCATCGGCTTCCTCGCCGCGATCATGGGCGTCGGCGGCGGCTTCATCATGGTGCCGGCGCTGATCTACCTTCTCAAGGTTCCCACCAACGTCGTCATCGGCACCTCGCTCTACCAGATCGTCGTGGTGGCGGCCTTCACCACCATCGTGCACTCGACCGCCAACCAGACGGTCGACATCATGCTGGCGCTGCTCCTGATGGTGGGCGGCGTCGCGGGTGCGCAATACGGCGCCAAGGCCGGCCAGAAGCTGCGCGGCGAACAGCTGCGCGCACTCCTGGCGCTCCTGGTTCTGTCAGTCGCGCTCAGGCTGGGCTTCGATCTCTTCGTTCGCCCGGCGAGCCTCTATTCGCTGACCGGCCTCGACGGCGCGTGACGATGCGCGCCATCGCCCTCGCCTTCCTCGCCATGGCATTCGCCGGTTCATCGCCGGCCTTGGCGCAGACGCCGGAACCGGCGCAGGGCGAAGCCGCGGTCGAGAGCATCCAGATCGGCCTCTCCACCGACCGCGTATCGATCACCGCCGACTTTTCGGGCGCGGACCTCACCATCTTCGGCGCGCTGGAAAATGTCGACCCGCTGATCAACCGCCACGGACGCTACGACGTGATCGTCGTGCTCGAAGGGCCGGCGCGGCCGGTGGTCGTCAGGCGCAAGGATCGCGTGCTCGGCGTCTGGGTCAACAACGATTCCGAGACGTTCCTCAACGTGCCGGCGTCCTACTCGGTCGCGACGACGCGCGCCCTCCAGGACATCACGGACCCGAACAACTACCGTCAGATGTCGCTCGGCGCCGACAACATCTACATGGAGCCGCTCGACAAGAACGACGACCCGGCAACGATCGAGGAATTCACAAAGGCGCTGCGGGAACGCAAGAAGGCGGCCGGTCTCTACATCGACCGCATCGGCGGCGTGCAGTTCCTGTCGCAGAACCTTTTCCGCGCCACCGTGGCGCTGTCGCCCAGCATTCCGGTCGGCACCCACAAGGCGCGTGCCTTCCTGTTCAAGAACGGCCAGTTCGTCCAGGAGAGCTCGGCGCAGCTCGCCATCGTCAAGTCCGGCTTCGAGCAGCGCATCTATACCTATTCCGCCAATCACGGCTTCCTCTACGGCCTGTTCGCCGTCAGCCTGGCGATGCTGACGGGCTGGCTCGGCCGCATCATCTTCCGGAGGGACTGACCGATGTCCGACACGGCGACCGAGGACGACGTCGAGGCCGCACGCGCCGCGGAGCATCCCATGGCCCGCACCGGCCGGCGGCTCGGCTGGCTGGGTGTGGTTCCTTTCGTCGTGCTTGCCGCCTGGCTCTACGCCATCGCGCTCGACCATCCATGGCGGCCGGGCACGATCGTCCTGCTGGTCATGTATGGCGCGCTGTTCCTGTCGTTCCTCGGCGGCGCGCGCTGGGGGCTGGCCAGCGTCGCCAGGACAGCGAAGCCGGCGGAGCTCGCGCTCAGCGTGCTGCCCATGCTGGCCGGCTGGGCGTCGTTCGCGCTCGACCCTCCCTATACCTTCGCGGCGCTCGCCGTGGTCTTCGCGGCCGTCGGTGCCTGGGATGCCATGGCCTCGCACGCGGCGATCGCCCCGTCATGGTACGGTCGCCTTCGGGTGCGTCAGACCGGGGTCATCGTCGCCGCGATGGTGCTGGCCTTCGCCGCGACGGCCCAGGGTTCGTAGCGGGTTCAGCCCGCGTCGGCAGAAGGCTTGGGCGACAGGGCCAGCACCGCGGCGCCGAGCAGGGCCGCAACCAGCGATCCGACCAGAATCCCGACCTTGACGCCATCCTGCATCGCCGGGGCCTCGGCAAAGGCGAGCAGGCCGATGAACAGGCTCATCGTGAAGCCGATGCCGCAGAGCAGCGATACGCCGACAATGTGCGACCAGCCGGCATTGGCCGGCATGTCGGCAAAGCCCGCTTTGATGGCGATCCAGGACGTGCCGAGCACGCCGACCAGCTTGCCGGCGACGAGGCCCAGCGCGACGCCGAGCGTCAGCGGCTCAATGAGCGCCGCCGACGTCATGCCGGTGAAGGAGACGCCCGCATTGGCGAAACCGAAGGCCGGCACGATGACGAAGGGCACGACGCGGTGGAGCGAGTGCTCCAGCCGGTGGAGGGGCGACGCTTCGAGATCATGCGCCAGTCCGGGTGCGCGCACCAGCGGGATGGTCAGCGCCAGCGCCACGCCGGCCAGCGTCGCATGCACGCCGGAGTTCAGCACGCAGATCCACAGCAGCAGGCCGAGCGCCAGGTAGGGCCAGAGCGCGTCAACCTTCATCCGACCGAGGACCAGCAGCGCCACGATCAGCGCGGCCGCCGCCGCCAGCCACCAGACCGCCAGGCTGGACGTGTAGAAGATGGCGATGATGACGACCGCGCCGAGATCGTCGATGATGGCGAGCGCGGTCAGGAAAACCTTGAGGGAGGCCGGGACGCGGCTTCCCAGCAGCGACAGCACGCCGAGCGCGAAGGCGATGTCGGTGGCGGTCGGGATCGCCCAGCCCCGCAGCGCGGTCGGGTCGCCGGCATTGAGCGCGACGTAGATCAGCGCCGGTACTGCCATGCCGCCGGCGGCCGCAATGCCGGGCAGGATGCGACGCGGCCAGGTGGAGAGTTGCCCGTCGAGGACCTCGCGCTTGATTTCCAGCCCGACCAGCAGGAAGAAGACCGCCATCAGCGCATCGTTGATCCAGTGCGAGACGCTGAGCGGCCCGAGATAGAGCTTGAGCGCGCCGAAATACCACGGCGCCAGCGCCGAATTGGCAACCACCAGCGCCAGCGCGGCGGCGACCATGAGCACGATGCCACCCGAGGCCTCGCCATCGATGAATTCGCGGAAAACGGATACGGGTCTGGCTGGCTGCGCCACTCGATAACCTCCGGCTGAAACTCCTTTCGCCGGGAAGGTCCCGACATCGCGATCCGTTACATAGCGCAATGTCGGGTGAAGTCAGCAGTCAAATCGCCGCGGCGCTCAGTAGCCGGCCTTGATCTTCTCGAACTCGGCGACGAAGCGCTGCTTGGCCTCCGGCGCCACCGGCGCCGCGAAGAGCGAGGTCTTCATCGTGGTCTCGAAGTCCTTGTGTCCCGCAGCCTCCAGCGCCGCCGGGTCGACGGCGGCCATGCCCTTGCCGTTGGCGTGGCCGTAGCCCCAGGCGGTGACCATGTAGTTGGCGACCGACGGCGCCAGCACCGCGTTCAGGAAATCGTACGTCGCGTCGACGTTGCCCGGCGCGTCCTTCAGATGCACGTAGCCGCAGACCCAGGACGCGATGCCCTCGGCGGTGTCCTTCTTGACCGCCACCGGCACGCCATTGGCGTTCAGCGCATTGGCCGTCTCGTTCCACGCCCAGGCGATGTCGATCTCGCCGCCGGCCATCGCCTGTCCGAGTTCCGTGTTGTCGCCCCAGTAGATGCGGACGTTCTTGTGCACCTCGCGCAGGAAGGCGGTCGCCGCATCGAACTGAGCGTCCGTGATGTTCTGGATGTCGTTGACGCCGATGGCGAGCAGCGCCAGCGCATAAGCCGCGTCGGAATTGTCCGGAACGGCGATGCGGTCCTTGTACTTCGGGTCGGCGAAGACCTTCAGCGAGGCGAGGTCCTTCTCGTCGACCTTGTCGGTCCGGTAGGTCAGGAGCGTGTTGCCCCAGTCGAACGGCACGAACCACGCCTTGCCGTCCTTGTCGACCATCAGGTCGTCGATGCCGCGAATGCCCGGCAGGATGTCGTCCCATGCCTTGATGCGGCTCGTGTCGAGCGGCTGCAGCAGGCCCGCGTCGCGCCACTTCACGACATTGGTCGCGCAGGGGTGCGCGAGGTCGGCCTTGAAGCCGGCACGCAGCTTCTCGAAAGCCTCGTCCTCGTCGCCGAAGAAGGCGAAGCCCGGCTCGCCGCCGCGCGCGGCCGTATAGTCTGCGTGCAGCGCCGGGTCCTCGTAGCCCGGCCAGTCGAAGACCGTCAGCGGCGCGTCCTGGCTACGCGCGCCGGAGAGCGAGGCGAGGATCGCGGCGGCCGTGACGGAGGCGGCAAGCAGGCCGCTGGACAGCTTCAGAAACGTCATGCCATTTCCCCTTCTTGGGCGCCGGTCCGGCATTTCTTGTCACGATTGACAATAAATGCCCGATCGAGTTTCCTGTCAACTCTGACAAGAAAGGCTTGCAATGGGTCGTCCGCCCAAGATCGAGGAACGCAGCGAGGAGATCATGCGGGCCTTCGAGGTCTGCGTCGCCCGCAACGGCCTGCCTGCGACGACGCTCGCCGATGTGGCCGCGGAGGCGGGGTTGCCGCGCAGCCTGGTTCGCTACTTCATGGGCAACCGTGACGACATGACCGACCGTCTGATCGAGCGGTTGATGGCGCGCGCGGAATCCAGCCTGCGGGACGTCCGCGACGCCAAGGGCGACGCCGGCTTCGAGGGCCTGCTCGATCTCTATCTCGACGAGGTCTTCGCCAACGACCTGTCCAACGTTGTCATGGGCGAGCTGTGGCACCTGTCGCGCAGCGACGATCACATCCGCCAGCGATTGAACGGCGTCTACGACTATGCGGTCAGCCTGCTCGCCGACGCCATGGGCCGCGCCGGGCTCGGCAGGAATGCGGACGAACGCCAGGCGGCGGCCTACGCCGTTGTGGCGCTGATGCTGGGCGACAGCAGCCTGAAGGATTTCGCCGTCGCACCACGCCGGCGGGACGCCATGCGGATCGCGGCGGGCGCGATCGTCGACGGATTGAAGCGGAAGGGGAAGACGCGATGAGCGAGCGGGCGGACTTTGCGCGGAGCATGTTCTCCGGACAGCGGCAGATCGACACGTTCAACCGGCTGGCCGAGATCTTCCCGGTCTCGACCATGTCCGCCTCGCCCGCGCCGCAGCCCTTCCCGGCCGGCAAGCCTCTCGTCCTTCCCCGGAGCTACGCCCACGAGGGCACGGAACGGTCGCTCGAAACCTTCCTGGACGAGACCGACACGGTCGCGCTGCTCGTCATCGAGGATGGCCGAATGCGGCTCGAACGTTACGCGCTCACCGGCAGCCCGACCACGCACTGGACCTCCATGTCGGTCGGCAAGAGCTTCGTCTCCGCCCTGCTCGGGATCTTCGCCGGCGACGGGCTGATCGGCAGCGTCGAGGATGACATCAGCGGCTACCTGCCCGAACTGAAAGGCTCGGCCTTCGACGGCGTGCGCATCAAGGACGTGCTTCAGATGTCGTCCGGCGCCGGCTGGAACGAGGACTATTCGGACCCCGAGTCCGACATCAACCAGTTCATCAAGACCTTTGCCGAAGGCGGATCGTTCAACGCGCTCGCGCCGCGGCTGAAGCGCCAGCGGACGCCCGGCACCTTCAACCTCTACAACTCGACCGAGACACAGGTGCTGGGCATGCTGGTCAAGAAGATCACCGGCCGGCCGATACGCGACACGATGCAGGAGCGGCTCTGGCATCCGCTCGGCATGGAGTCCCCCGGGCACTGGATCATCGACTCCGAGGGCATGGAGATGGCCTATGGCGGACTGCAGGCCACCGCGCGCGACTTCGCCAAGCTCGGCGAACTCTACCGCCTCGGCGGCATGTGGAACGGCAGGCAGATCGTACCGACGGCGTGGGTCGAGGCATCGGTCAAGCCGGACGCGCCGCATCTCGTGCCGGGCAAGCGCGACAATTCGGACTCCGCTTTCGGTTACGGCTACCAGTGGTGGCTGATGGACGGCGACGAGGGCGAGTATTCGGCGATCGGCGTCTACAACCAGTTCGTCTACGTCAACCCTGTACGCAAGCTTGTCATCACCAAGCTGTCGGCCAGCCCGAACTACGGGCAGACGAACGACGAAAACTCATACCGCGAATTCGAGACGGTCTCGATGTTCCGGGCGATCGGACGGGCGCTGTAGCGGACAGGCTACATCTTCCGGACGATGACGCTGCCAGCCGAATAACCGGCGCCGAACGAACAGATGACGCCGAGACTGCCCGACGGCAGGTCGTCTGAGAACTGCGAAAAGGCGATCACCGACCCCGCCGACGAGGTGTTGGCGTAATCCTGCAGCACGTTCGGCTGCTCGGCGCGCGTCGGCGCGCGTCCGAGCACCTTGGCGCCGATCAGGTCGTTCATGCCCTTGTTCGCCTGGTGCAGCCACATGCGCGACAGCGACGAGGGCTCGATCTTCTCGTCGGCGAGATGGCCCAGCATCAGCTCCGCCACCATCGGCACGACCTGCTTGAAGACCTTGCGGCCCTCCTGCCGGAACTGCATGTCGCGGCGGTCGGCCATGTGCCCCTCGCGCGTCCGGCGCAGGAAGCCGTTGTTGTTGCGGATGTTGTTGGAGAATTCGGTCAGGCAGCGGGTCGAGAGGATTTCCCAGCCGTCGGCGCCCTCTCCTGCCCGTTGCATGACGACCGCCGTGCAGACATCGCCGAAGATGAAGTGGCAGTCGCGGTCGCGCCATTCCTGGTGCCCCGACGTGATCTCGGGATTGACCATCAGCACCGAGCGGACCGAACCGGTCCTGATCATGTCGGCAGCGAGCTGCATGCCGAAGGTCGCCGACGAGCAGGCGACGTTCATGTCGAAGCCGAAACCCTTGATGCCCAGCGCCTGCTGCACCTCGATGGCGATGGCGGGATAGGGACGCTCGTGATTGGACGCCGCGCAGATCACCGCGTCGATGTCCGCGCCGGTGACGCCGGCCGCTCGCATGGCCTCGTCGGCCGCCTTGACCGCGATCTCCGCCATGATCGACAGTTCCTCGTCGGCGCGTTCCGGCAGCAGCGGATGCATGACGCCTGGATCGAGGATGCCCGACTTCTCCATCACATGGCGGCGCTCGACGCCCGACGCCTTGACGATGAACTCCTCCGAGGACATCGGCATCGGCTCGCGTTCGCCGGCCGCGATCGCCTCGGCGTGCAGCGTGTTCTGCCGCTGGGCGTAGGCGTTGTAGGATGCGACCAGCTCGGCGTTGGAGATGGTCTCGGCCGGCGTGAAGATGCCCGTGCCGGTGATGGCGACCCTGTGCATGGCGTTTCCGAATTTGTCTTTAGCCATGCAATAGGCGGCCTGTCGGGCCGGTCAAGCGGGATTCAGCGTTCCTTCTCCCTGCGTGCGAGGAGAAGGGAAGAGCGCTAGATGCACCGCCCCCCGTCGACCTCGAGCGCCACGCCGGTGATGAACTGCGCCTCGTCCGAGGCAAGCCACAGCGCCGCGTTGGCGATGTCGAGCGGCGTCGACAGGCGCCCGAGCGGTATCGAGGCGCGGAACTTCGCCCTCAGCTCCGGCGTGTCCTCCCCCATGAACTGCGCCAGCATGCCGGTCTCGCCGGCCACCGGGCAAAGGCAGTTCACCCGGATGTTCTTCGGTGCCAGCTCGACCGCCATCGACTTGGTGGCGGTGATCGCCCAGCCCTTCGACGCATTGTACCATGTGAGGCCGGGCCGCGGCCGCAGGCCGGCCGTCGACGCCGTGTTGATGATCACGCCGCCGCCCTGCCGGTCCATGGTCGGCACGACCGCCAGCGTCGAGTGGTAGATCGCCTTCATGTTGACGGCGGTGATCAGGTCGAACGTCTGCTCGTCGACGCCTGTCATGTCGCCGTTGCGGTGTGTGTAGCCGGCGTTGTTGACCATGATGTCGACGCGGCCGAAGGCGCTCTTCGCCGCATACACCATCTCGTCGACCTCCGAACGCTGCGACACGTCCGTGGTAATCCCGATGGCGTTCGCGCCGATCTCGGCGGCCACGCGCTCGGCGCCCTTCGAGTTCAGGTCGGCGACGACCACCCTGGCGCCTTCCTCGGCGAAGCGTTTCGCCATGCCCTCGCCGAACCCCGACGCTGCGCCGGTGATGATCGCGACCTTGTCCTTCAAACGCATATTATCCCTTTCGGCCTTCGCTTTCGGCGCGAACTGCCCGTTCCAGTTCGTTCAGATGGTCCTTGACGGTCGCCCAGAGGAGCTCTGCGATCACGTCCTCGTAGTCATGTCGATAGATGTTGCCGGCCGCCGCTATCCTGTTCCAGGGTACGTCCGGATGGCGCACCATCAAGCCTTCGGGCAACCGCCTCGACGCCTCGGATATGATCTCGAGGCAGCGCGTCACTGCGTAGAGCGTGCGGTCGTCCCCTGCGAAGGTTTCGAACGACAATCCTTCCACGAAGGAACGAGCGAGGTCGATGTTGTATGCAATCGTCGCGAGAACACGATCCGTGTCTTTAGAAGGCATCGACAAGGTCGCCGAGCACAGCACTCCGCAGGTAAGGTTTGAGGCCCTTGCGGCTCACGATGTCGACCGGTCCATCGAAAAGGTCGGCGATGTATTCTTTGAGCTCCACATAGTCGAACACACTCAGGCGCGCATCCGGGTCCAGATCGATGAGGATGTCGATATCGCTGGCGGAATGGACGTTTCCGCGCGCCTGTGAACCGAACAGGCCCGCGTGCGCGACCCCTTTCCGGTGCAGTTCGTGCTTGTGCCGACGAAGCACGTCGATGATTTCGTTCCTGTCCATGAATGCAAAATAACCGCCGTGTCAGGCGCCTTCAATCCGGCAATCAGTGTGCCTCCGCCACGACCTCTTACCCGTGGTTGAACACGATAGTCTTGGTGGCGCTCATATCATAGAGCGCCTCGAAACCCTTCTCGCGGCCGTGTCCGGATTTCTTGAAGCCACCGAACGGCAACTCGATGCCGCCGCCCGCGCCGTAGCCGTTGACGAAGACCTGGCCGGCCCGGACGCGTTTCGCGACCCTGTGCTGGCGGGCGCCGTCCTTCGTCCAGACGCCGGCGACGAGTCCGTAGTCGGTGCCGTTGGCGAGGCGGATGCCGTCCTCTTCGTCGATGAAGGGGAAAAGCGTCAGGACGGGGCCGAATACTTCTTCGCGGGCGATGACCGCGTCGGGATCGACAGTCCCGAACAGCGCCGGCGCGAAGTACCAGCCGCCATCGGGCGCGGAGGCATCGACCGAGCCGCGCGCGAGAAGCGGGATGCCCGCCTCCTCCGCCGCGCGGACCATGCCCGCCACGCGGTCGCGCTGACGCGGGTTGATGAGCGAACCCAGGTCGCGGTCGAGATCGTGCGGGGCGGCCACCAGCTTGGAGAAGCGCTCCGCGAGGCCGGCGGCGACGCGTTCGTAGACGGGACGCTCGACCAGGACGCGACTGCCGGCCGAACAGGTCTGGCCGCCGTTCTGGATGATCGCGTTGATCAGCACCGGCAGCGCCGCCTCGACATCGGCATCGGCGAAGACGATCTGCGCCGACTTGCCGCCAAGTTCCATCGTGACACCGCGGTTGTTGACTGCCGCCGCCTGCTGGATCGCCGTGCCGGTCGCCGTCGAGCCGGTGAAGGTGACGTAGTCGACCAGCGGATGGGCCGACAGCGCCGCGCCGGCGGTCCGGCCATATCCGGTGACGACGTTGAACACGCCCTCCGGCACGCCGGCTTCCAGAGCCAGTTCGGCGATGCGGATCGTCGTCAGCGAGGCGTCCTCGGCGGGTTTCACGACGAGCGTGTTGCCCATGGCGAGCGCGGCGCCGGCCACGCGCGCCAGGATCTGCATCGGGTAGTTCCAGGGGATGATGCCCGCGACCACGCCGTGCGGCTCGCGCAATGTCAGCGCCGTGTAGCCGGGCAGGAACGGGATCGTGTCGCCATGGATCTTGTCGCCGGCGCCGCCATAGAACTCGTAGTAGCGCATCGTGGCGGTCACGTCGGCCTTGCCCTGCCGGACCGGCTTGCCGGTGTCGCGCGATTCCAGCGCCGCCAGTTCCTCGCCGTTCTTCTCGATCAGCTGGAACAGGCGGGTCAGGCAACGGCCGCGTTCGACGGCGGGCATGCGGCCCCAGGGGCCTTCTTCGAATGCACGGTGCGCAGAAACGACAGCCCGGTCGACATCGGCCTCGCCCGATGCCGGGATCGACGCGAAGACCTTGCCGTCCGACGGCGACGCCACGTCGATCCGCTCGCCCGAAAGCGCGTCGGCCGGCTTGCCGTTGATCAATTGCATGAACGCCCTGCCCTCGGCGACGGTGCGCGAAAGATGCGTGCCCATGGCGGGTTTCTCCTTGTTCTCGGCCGCGCCGCCATTATGCTGCACCTGCGAAGGAGCAGGTGGTTTGGCGCGGGATGCCGAAGAACCGCCCAACCTCGGCCAGTGTCAAGGCGCCAGATGCGGCGAAAAAGCAACTCTGCGGCACTGGTGTTTTTAAATCGATTTGACTATACCGGCGGCCACCTGCCGGACCGATCCGCGGAAGGACCATGACCAGCCAGATCATCCCCGTCGAGCCCTTCGACTTCGTCATGTTCGGCGCCACAGGCGACCTGGCCGAGCGCAAGCTCCTGCCTGCGCTCTACCGTCGCCAGAAGGCCGGCCAGTTTTCCGAGCCGACCCGCATCATCGGCGCATCGCGTTCAAAGCTGTCCGACCAGGAGTTCCAGCAGTTCGCGCGCAAGGCGCTGTCGGAGTTCGTGAAGCCGCAGGAACTCGACGCCGACGAAGTCGAGCGCTTCATCGCCCGCCTGTCCTACGTGCCGGTCGACGCCAAGTCGGGCGACGGGTTTCCGGCGCTCAAGCAGGCGATCGGCGACAGCGACCGCATCCGCGTCTTCTACCTCGCCGTCGGTCCCGAACTGTTCGGGCTGATCGCCGACAAGGTCAACGAGCACGGCCTGGTGTGCGCCAACGCCCGCATCGTGGTCGAGAAGCCGATCGGCCGCGATCTCGCGTCGGCCGAAGCGCTGAACGACCTGATCGGCAAGGATTTCCGCGAGCAGCAGATCTTCCGCATCGACCACTATCTCGGCAAGGAGACCGTGCAGAACCTGATGGCGCTGCGCTTCGCCAACAAGCTCTACGAGCCGCTCTGGAACTCGGCTCACATCGACCATGTGCAGATCACGGTCGCCGAGACGGTCGGGCTGGAGGACCGCGTCAGCTACTACGACAAGGCCGGTGCGCTGCGCGACATGGTGCAGAACCACATGCTGCAGCTGGTCTGCCTTGTCGCCATGGAGCCGCCGTCGTCCATGGACGCCGACGCGGTGCGCGACGAGAAGCTGAAGGTGCTGCGCTCGCTGAAGCGCATCAACGGCAACGAGGCCCCGAAGATGACGGTGCGCGGCCAGTACCGCGCCGGCGCGTCGGCCACCGGGCCGGTCAAGGGCTACGTCGAGGAACTGGCAAACGGAACCAGCAACACCGAGACCTTCGTGGCCATCAAGGCGGAGATCGCCAACTGGCGCTGGGCTGGCGTGCCCTTCTACCTGCGCACTGGCAAGCGTCTGGCCAGCCGGGTCTCCGAGATCGTCATCGAGTTCAAGCCGATCCCGCACAACATCTTCGGCGAGAGCGCCGGCCCCGTCGCGGCAAACCAGCTGGTGATCCGCCTGCAGCCCGACGAGGGCGTGAAGCAGTGGATCATGATCAAGGATCCCGGCCCGGGCGGCATGCGGTTGCGGCACGTCCCGCTCGACATGACCTTCGCGCAGGCGTTCGACGTCCGCAATCCGGACGCCTATGAGCGGCTGATCATGGACGTGGTGCGCGGCAACCAGACGCTGTTCATGCGCCGCGACGAAGTCGAGGCGGCCTGGAAGTGGGTGGACCCCATCCTCGGCGCCTGGGCGGACAGCCGCCAGGAGGCGCAGGGCTACACCGCCGGCACATGGGGACCGTCCTCGTCGATCGCGCTGATCGAGCGGGACGGGCGCACCTGGCATGAAAGCGTCTGACGCCCGGCCGCCCGCTGCAAACGTCGCGTGGCGCGAGTTCGCCTCCCGCCAGTCGCTCGCCGGCGCGCTGGCGGCCGACGTTGCGGCTCATCTGGCGCAGGCTATCGCCGAGCGCGGCCGCGCCTCGATCGCCGTTTCGGGCGGCACGACGCCGAAACTGTTCTTCGAGGCGCTCTCAAATGCCGACATCGACTGGCCGGCAGTCACTGTCACGCTGGTCGACGAGCGGTTCGTGCCGCCGGATTCGCCACGGTCCAACGAGCGGCTGGCGCGAGAGAACCTGCTGAAGGGGCGCGCGGCCCGGGCCCGTTTCGTCGGCCTGTGGCACGACGCACCGGATGCGGGCGGCGCTGCCTCGGCTGCCACGGCCGCACTCGACGGGGTGGCGTCGCCGCTCGACGTTGCCATCCTCGGCATGGGAGCCGATGGCCACACCGCCTCGTTCTTCCCCGATGCGACGACGCTCCCTGCGCTGCTTGATACTCAGGGCGAGCGCAGCGTGCGGTCGGTTGATGCGCCGAGCGCCGGCGAGCCGCGTCTGTCCTTGCCGCTGTCGGTCCTTGCCGGCGCCAGGTTTCTCGCCCTGCACATCGAGGGCAGCGAAAAACGCGCTGTCGCCGAACGCGCGCTTTCCGGCGAAAGGCTGCCGATCGGCGCCGCGATCGCCGCGTCGGCGCAGCCGGTTCAGATATTCTGGGCGCCGTAGAGCTGCGGCACGTTTCGCGCGAGTGGTCGAAGGATGAGGAACCAGACCGACAGGCAGAGGCTCGAGAGGACCACGACGGACGTGACGATCGTGCTCACCACCGTCGCCGGTTCGAGTGTCGCGCTGGCGACAAGGGTCGGAAGAAACAGGAGGTCGAAGACGAGGAAGCTCGTCAGCTGCACCTCGGCATTGGCCCAGACCGGGAACACGGTTCCATAGGTCATGTAGGTCGCGGCGCCGAGCATGAGCCCGCCGAGGATCGGCGCGAAATCGGGTTCGACCGCCCAGGGCATGACGTTCGGCCAGCCGAGCAGCAGGCCTAGGCCGGCCAGCGTGAATGCAGCCGCGCAGGCGGCGAAGAAGGCCCGGAGCAGGACCGGCATGGGTCGCGACAGGGCGATCGGCAGGCGGCGGCTCCAGAGGAAGATGATGACGACCGTGAGACCGGAGCCGACCGAAAGAACGCCGAACCAGAACAGCGCTCCCGCCGGCATCTCGGCGCGGAACGCGAAGAGGTAGGCTGCGATGGTTCCATATGCGACGGTCAGATCGAGCGCGCCGCCCGCCGCCGCGCCGTATTCGCGGCTCGCGACGATCCAGACGATCGCCGCGCCAGTCGCCGCGCTGATGGCGATCAGGAAAGCGTATGACAGCGGCGCCAGATCGTCCCAGGGAAGCCAGCTTCCGGTCCAGCCGGGCATCAAGAGCATCGCGGCAGCTATGCCCACGTTGAACAGGGCAAGCCCTGAAAAGAACAGGTCACGAAACAGCATCGTCATGTCGGGATGCCCCCACTCGGCCACGAATGCAGCCGCCCGATTGCAACGATACACGTCTATTCTTTCACCTTTGTTTACCCCGGTTGGCCCCGACCGGCCCCTGATCCCCTGCGGCGCAGCGCCCTCCCACGCCGTGCGCCGTCCCACCCCGCCGAACGCAAGGTAGAACCGCCATGCCCGCCCGACGCGAGATCGAAGCCGTCACCGCCCGCATCCGCGAGCGCTCCCACCCTGCCCGCGACGCATATCTTGGCCGCGTCGACGCCGCCGCGTCGAAGTCCGCGAACCGCGCAATCCTGTCCTGCGGCAACCTCGCCCACGGCTTCGCGGTCTGCTCGCCCGGCGAGAAGACCGCGCTGGCCGGCGACCGCGTGCCGAACCTCGGCATCATCACCGCCTACAACGACATGCTCTCGGCCCACCAGCCGTTCGAGACCTATCCGGCGCTGATCAAGGAAGCCGCGCGCGAGGCCGGCGGCGTGGCGCAGGTGGCGGGCGGCGTTCCGGCGATGTGCGACGGCGTCACCCAGGGCCAGCCCGGCATGGAACTGTCGCTGTTTTCGCGCGACGTGATCGCCATGTCGGCGGCCATCGGCCTCTCGCACAACATGTTCGACGCGGCGGTCTTCCTGGGTGTCTGCGACAAGATCGTGCCCGGTCTGGTCATCGCCGCGCTGACCTTCGGCCACCTGCCGGCGATCTTCGTCCCCGCCGGACCGATGACTTCCGGCCTGCCCAACGACGAGAAGGCGAAGGTCCGGCAGCTCTACGCGGAAGGCAAGGTCGGTCGCGCCGAACTGCTCGAGGCTGAGTCGAAATCCTATCACGGCCCCGGCACCTGTACCTTCTACGGCACGGCCAACTCCAACCAGATGCTGATGGAGATCATGGGCCTGCACACGCCCGGCGCCTCCTTTGTGAATCCGGGCACGCCGTTGCGCGACGCGCTGACCCGCGAGGCGGCGAAGCGTGCGCTTGCGATCACCCAGCTCGGCAACGCCTACACGCCGGTCGGACGCATGATCGACGAGCGCTCGATCGTCAACGGCATCGTCGGCCTGCACGCCACCGGCGGCTCCACGAACCACACGATCCACCTCGTCGCCATGGCGGCGGCGGCCGGTATCCAGATCACCTGGCAGGACATCTCCGACCTGTCGGAAGTCGTGCCGCTGCTCGCCCGCGTCTATCCGAACGGCCTTGCCGACGTGAATCATTTCCAGGCCGCCGGCGGCATGGGCTTCCTGATCCGCGAACTGCTCGACGCCGGGCTGCTTCACGAGGACGTGCAGACGGTCTGGGGGGAAGGGTTGCGGCCCTACACGGTCGAAGCCCGACTAGGCTCCGACGGCAGTGTCTCACGTGCGCCGTCACCCGCCATCAGCGGCGACGAGAAGGTGCTGGCGCCGGCGGCCAGCGCGTTCCAGCCGACCGGCGGGCTGAAAGTCCTGTCGGGCAATCTCGGCAAGGCGATCATCAAGACCTCGGCGGTCAAGCCGGAGCGGCGTGTCGTCGAGGCTCCCGCGATCGTCTTCGACAGCCAGCAGCAGCTCAACGACGCCTTCAAGGCCGGCCGGCTCGACCGCGACTTCGTGGCGATCGTCCGCTTCCAGGGTCCGAAGGCCAACGGCATGCCGGAACTGCACAAGCTGACCACGGTTCTGGGTATCCTGCAGGATCGCGGCCGCAAGGTTGCGCTGGTCACCGACGGCCGCATGTCGGGTGCGTCTGGCAAGGTGCCGGCCGCCATCCACGTCACGCCCGAAGCCCTTGACGGCGGCGCGATCGGCAAGGTCCGGGACGGCGACATCGTGCGGCTCGACGGCGAGAGCGGCCTCTTGCAGGTCCTCATCCCCGACGCCGAACTCGACCACCGCACCTGCATCGTTCCCGACCTTTCCGGCAACGAGCACGGCTTCGGTCGCGAGCTGTTCGCAGGCTTCCGCCAGTTGGTCGGCCGAGCCGAAACAGGCGCGGCGGCGTTCGGCTGAAATGCGAAGGGCGGCCTGCGGCCGCCCTCCTGTTCGTTCCCGACCGCTTTCTTACGGGACGGTAACTTCCGTCCGCTCGCCCGCCTTCACCGTGGCGGGTAGCTCGGTCTTCGTATCGGCGTCGCCGCGTTCGGCCACGATCGCATAGTCGCCGGCCGGCAGTGTCACCTGGAAGTTCGGGTCGTAGGAATACCAGAAGTCCTTGCGGTTGCCCTGGATGTCCTTCTGCGTCGAGTAGACCCGCGTAACCTTGGACCCTGGCGCCGAAATCGCCAGGACACCCGCCCTGAGCAGCACGTTGGCTTCGACGCGCTCGCCGACCTTGACCGTGAACGGCGCCTCGGCCTCGGCCGCGTCCAGCTTGGCGATGAGCACATAGTCGCCGGCCGGCAGGTCGTACTCGCTGTCCGGCCCATAGCCGTAGGTCACGTCCTCGCGGGTGCCGTCGATCTTCTTCTGGCCCTTGACGATGCGGACGCCGAGCCCGCTCGCATCCACCTTCATGCCTTCGACGTAGTAGGCGTTGGCGACGACCCGGCCGACGCCGACGACCACGTCCTTCTCGACGGTTTCGCCGGCCTTCAGGGGAATGGTGAGCTCCGCGACACCCTTGCCCAGCGTCACCGTGACCTTCTGGTCGCCCGCCGGAAGGATGACCTTCGTCTCGCCGTAATAGGTGGTGTCGCCGTCGCCCGGATACTTGATGTTGACGCCAGCGCCGGAATTGATCTCGCCGCCCTCATGGCCGCGCGGGCGGATCACCAGTGTGCCGGCGTTCATGACGAAGTGGGGACGCGCGACCTCTTCGGCCTTCACCTCGACCGGCTGCTCGGTTTCAGCATGGCCGATCTTGGCGACCAGCATGTACTTGCCCGGCTCGATGTTCCCCTTCCACAAATTGTAGTCCATCGACACGTAGTCGCCGCGCGTCCCGTCGGCGGCCAGCTTGTGGACCGCGTAGGACTGGCCGTCCTCGCCCAGGTCGGGCCCGCCCTCGGCCAGCGACATGGTCGGGATGATGTTGAACTCGACCTTCTCCGGCTCGGGTTCCGGGTTCGGCTCGGGCTCCGGCGCAGGCGCCGGCGGCGTGACCGTCTCGACCAGCGCGTCGCCGAGTTCCTCGGCATCGCCCGCCGGCAGGTACTTGCCGCCGGTGTTGTCGGCGAGGCAGGCCACCTGCCGTCCTTCTTCCTCGGTCAGGCCGAAGCCCACCACATGGGCCGTGAAATCGATGCCCGACTGCTCGAGCTCCGTGCCGAGCGCGCAGGGGTCCATGTTGCAGGTCTCGAGGCCATCGGTGATCAGGATCACCGTGGCCTTGTCCTCGGTGTAGCGCATCGCCTCGGCCGCCTGCTTCACGGCCGCAGAGAGCGGTGTCTTGCCGAGGAACTTCATCTGGTCGGCGGCGACGATGATCGCTTCGGAGGTGCCGGCGGCCGGCGGCACGACCAGTTCGATGTCCTCGCAGCTGCCCTTCTCGCGGTGGCCATAGGCCATCAGGCCGAGTTCGTAGCTGTCCGGGATCGTCGGCAGCACCGTGCGCAGCGTTTCGCGCGCGATCTCCAGCTTCGGCTTGCCATCGATCTGGCCCCACATGGAGCCGGAGGCGTCGAGAACGATGATCGCCTTGTCGGCGGCCGTCGCGGCGGCCGAGAAGAACACCGCCATCATGAGGGCGATGAAGCCCCTAACCACCAACGCCATCTGCCGCTCCGCCACTCTCAGGTTGCATCGGCGGCGAAGCTATCGAAGGGTCTCCGGCATGGCAACCCGGCCTGACCATGGGGCAGCCGCGGCGTCGGCACGAGATCGCCGCGTCTTCTAGCCGGACGTGGTCCATTGTCGCCCCGATCCCTGCCGGCTATGCATCCTCGCATGACCGCCGACCGGCCAGCGCTGGGCATTTCGCTCATGATCGTCTTCTGCGCCCTCGCGCCGCTCAGCGACGCGTTCGCGAAACTGGTCGGCGCGTCCGTGCCGCTCATCCAGATGCTTGCGGTGCGCTTCGCGGCGCAGGGACTGTTGCTCCTGCCGGTTGTATGGGTGACCGGGCGCACGCTCGCCGCGACCCGGCGCGTCATGGGATTCATCGCGGCGCGCACCGTATTCCATATCGTCGGCAGCGGCTTCTTCTTCATGGCGCTGCGCTTCCTGCCGATCGCCGATGTCGTGGCGATCTCCTTCGTGCTGCCGTTGATCATGCTGATCCTCGGTCACTACGTGCTCGGCGAAGAGGTCGGCTGGCGGCGCGCCGCCGCCTGTGGCATCGGCTTCGTCGGCACACTGATGGTCGTACAGCCCAGCTTCATCAGCGTCGGCTGGCCGGCCTTCCTGCCGCTGCTCGCCGCGTCCGCCTTCGCGTTCTACCAGCTGATTGGCCGCCAGATCGCCCGGGAAGCCGACCCGATCAGCCTGCAGACGATCAGCGGATTCATGGCGACACCGGTCCTGATCGCCATCGTCGCCGTCACGTTCGGCCAGGACGGCGAGGTCTTCGGCTGGAGGACGCCCGGCACAAGGGACGCGATCATGCTCGCGGCGGTATGCGTCACCGGCACGCTCGCCCACCTGATCCTGACATGGTCCTTCCGCTACGCGCCGGCGGCGGCGCTGGCGCCCATGCAGTATCTTGAGATTCCGTTCGCCACCCTGCTCGGCCTGCTGATCTTCGGCGACTTCCCGAACGGGCTGGCACTCGTCGGCATCGTCATCACGATGACGGCCGGTCTCTACATCGTCTTCCGTGAACGCAGGGCCGCCGCGCCAGTGCCGCCCGAAGTTTAGACCGTTTCATGATTAGATGGAATCGCTCTGCCGGAGGGTTTCCCGCTGAACGGACGCCCGCGGCGTCGGACGGACTTGGCCGATGCACCACATCGACCTTCGCCGTCCTCCTGGCGGATCGTCTCGCCAGCGAGGAAACAGAGCTGTTTCCGTCTAACCATGAAGCGGTCTAACGGTCAGTACGTGGTCCGGCGCTCTTCGCTCGGCGGCCGGCCGAACAGCAGCCGGTAGCTCTGGGCGAAATAGGAATGCGACGTGAAGCCGGTCGCAATCGCCACGTCGAGGATCGGCATGTTGGTCTGGCGGAGGAGTTCGCGCGCCCGCTCCAGCCTCAGCCGCATGTAGTAACGGCCGGGCGTCACGTTGAGATGGCGCAGGAAAAGCCGCTCGACCTGCCGAACCGACAGTCCGGCCGACTTGGCGAGTTCGACCGCCGAATAGGGCTCGTCCAGATTGTCGGCCATCAGCTCGACGATCTTCCTCAGCTTCTCCGACTTGCCGGTCAGGTCGCGCTCCGGCCCGACCCGCTGGCGGTCGCCGGCCGAGCGGATGCGTTCGTGCTGGAACTGGTTCGCGACGCCGTTGGCGAGGTTGGATCCGAAGTCGCGGCGGACGATCTCCAGCATCAGGTCGATCGAGGTGGTGCCGCCGGCGCAGGTGTAGCGCTTGCGGTCGATCTCGTAGACGTTGCCGGTGCAGTCGATCTCCGGGAACTTCTCCATGAAGCCGGCGCGGTTCTCCCAGTGGATCGTGCAGCGGTGTCCGTCCAGCTGTCCCGCCTCGGCCAGCACGTGCGAGCCGACCGACAGCGCGCCGAGCGCGCCGCCGCGCCGGCCCCAGCCACGCAGCGCGCCCAGCACCTTGGACTTGCCGGGGAATTCCGTTGTCAGGCCGACGGCGATGAACAGGATGTCGACCGGCGGAATGTCGGAGACGCTGTAGTCTATCTTGATCGGCAGGCCGTTGGACGCCATCACCGCCTCGCCGTCGGCCGAGACGGTGGTCCAGCCGTAGAAATCGCGGCCGAGCAGGCGGTTCGCCGAGCGCACCGTGTCGATGGCGGCGGCGAGCGAGAACATGGAGAACTTGTCGACCAGCAGGAAGGCGAACTGCCGGTTGGGCTGCGACGGCTCGGTCATGGCAGGCGCTTCTACCCCAGCCTTGAAGGGAGGCAAAGCGGTCGCCACGGCACACCGAACCTTTCTGCAGCGCTCAGAAGCGAGGGCGCGGGCGTCCGGTCGAGAGATAGGCGGAGGCGACGGTATTGGCCATCAGCATGGCGATGGTCATCGGCCCGACGCCGCCGGGGACCGGCGTGATCGCTCCGGCGACCTTCTCGGCCTCGGCATAGGCGACGTCGCCGACCAGCCTGCTCTTGCCCTCGCCCTTGTCGGGCGCCGGAACGCGGTTGATGCCCACATCGATGACCGTGGCGCCGGGCTTCACCCAGTCGCCCCTGACCATCTCCGGACGGCCGACGGCGGCGACCAGAATGTCGGCGGTCCGCGCCACGGCCGGCAGGTCCTTGGTCTTGCTGTGGGCGATCGTCACCGTGCAGTTGGCGGCCAGCAGCAGGTTCGCCATCGGCTTGCCCACGATGTTCGAGCGACCGACGACCACTGCGCTCAGGCCCGAAAGGTCACGGCCCCGCGCCCGCTCGATCAGCAGCATCGAGCCTGCCGGCGTGCAGGGTACGAAGGCGGTCGCAAGCTCGCCTGTGCCGAGCTTGCCGACATTGACGAAGTGGAACCCATCGACGTCCTTCTCCGGCGCGATGGTCTGGATGACCTTGCCGGCATCGATGTGCTTGGGCAGCGGCAGCTGCACCAGGATGCCGTGGATCGCCGCATCGGCGTTGAGTTCCGCGATGAGCTTCAGCAGCGCCGCTTCGGACGTCTGTTCGGAAAGCGTGTGCTGCACCGAGTGGAAGCCGCACTCCTTGGCTTTCTTCGACTTCGACGCGACGTAGACCTGGCTGGCCGGGTCCTCGCCGACGATCACCACCGCGAGGCCAGGCCTGGGGCCGCCGGCGGCCATCAGGTCGGCCGCATAGGTCGTGACGCTGCGCACGACGTCGTCGCCCACCTGCCTGCCGTCGATGATCTGCGCCATTCGTCCGCTCCGCCCTGTTCCGACGTGGGCGCATTGTCACGAAAAACCGGCGGCGCAATCCCGACAATGCGCCGTCCGGTGCCGTAAACTCGCAATCGCGACAGGAACTCGGCTACGCCTGGCGACGCAGCCGGCGATCCTCGGCCAGCTCGCGCATGGCATCGCGAACTTCGCGAAGGCTCGCCCGGATGTCGTCGGCGTCGTCCAGCGGATGCTCCGCCCTCGCCATGCGGCGCGACGGCGCGCCGGACGCTGGCTGGACCGGCGGCGGGGTCTCCGCGACCGGAGCGTATGGCGCCGGCTGGTGGGCAAAGTAGCCTGGATGGACCGATGCGGGATGAACTGGTGCCGCGTAGAGGGGTCCGGGGTGGAACGCCGCCGGATGGACAGGCGGCCCGGCGACTGGCCCGGCGACTGGCCCACCGGCTGGCCAGGCGGCATTCGGCATGACTGGTGCGTGCGGCGGATACCACGCGGGCTGAGGTACGATGGCCTGCGCCGGCGGCACCCAGCCGGGCAGCGGCTGCGGACCGGCCGGATACATGCCCTGAGGATACATCGGCTGCTGCTGCTGCGGATAGAGCGGCGGCTGCGGCTGCGGCGTCACCGGCGCAGGCTGCTGCCAGTACGGCCCGCCATGGCTCTGGGGCGCATGGACCTGGGGCGCATAGGCCTGGGGCGCGAAAATCTGGGCCCCGTGGGGCTGCGGAGGATAGGCCGGCGGCGGCGCGGGCTGGGGATGGACAGGCCCGGGGGCATAGGCCTGCGGCTGCGGATAGGGTGCGTAGGCTGGCGCCGCCTCGTTTTGGGCGGGTGCCCTCGCCACGGCGGGCGCCTCGGGCGCGGGTCGCCGGAACCTGTCAAGGAAGCCCATGGGGCGATCGTCTCCATTGTGTCGTTCGGGCCGCTCGATTTCCGCCGGCCGACGTCTGCCGCCAGTCGGGCCGCCAGTCGGGCCGCCGCCATCGGGATCGTCGCGCGGACCGGCAACCGGTGGTGCGGGCGGAGGGGACTGCCGCGCTGCTGCGGCCGGCTGCCGCCGGCGACGCCGCTGCCTGCCGGCCATGTTCTCGCGCAGGCTTTCCCACCCGCCGCGCGCCGCGCCGAAGCCGACGCCCGTCATGAGGCCGAGCATCGTGCCGACCATGGCGATGGCCGAGCGGGACGGTCCGCTCGGGTCGAGAGGAGGGAAGGCCTTGGAGATCACCGTCACGTTGGCGGCGTTGATGCCCATCTGTTCCTGCGTTTCGCGGGCGCGCAGGAGGAACGCTTCATAGACGGCGCGCTTCGCCGTCGCATCGCGTTCAAGTTCACGCAGCGTGACGAGGTCCTCGCCGAGGTTGCCCTGGCGCGCCTTCAGCTGCGCCAGCCGCGCTGCCAGTTCCTGTTCCTGCTGGACGGCGCGCGACAGGTCGACCTGGATCGACGAGGCGAGGCGCCTCAGTTCGATGGCGATGCGGTCGCGGGCGCCGACGAGCTGGGCCTCGGAAGCCTGCCGCGTCGGGTGCCTGGGTCCGAGCCGCGCGGCGACGCGGTCGGCTTCCTGCTTGAGAGCGGCGTATTGCGCGCGCAGTTCCGACATCACCGGGGACGTCGCCTCTTCCGGCAGCGCGCCGGCGACGGCCGTGTCCACCGACAGCTGGCGCACGGACGCCGCGCGGGCATTGAGCTCGATGGTGCGGGCACGGGCCACGGTCAGCTGGTCGTTGACCTTGACGATCTCGTCGTCGGTGATGAGCCGCCCCTGGGAGTCGATGATGTCGTTCTCGGCCTTGTAGGCGGCGACCTTGCGCTCGGCCGCCTCGACCTCGCCGCGCAGTTCGCCGATGCGCGACATCAGTTCGTCCGTGGCGCGGCCGGCCGTGTCGGCCTGCATCTCGCCCGTCGTCTCGGTGAAGACCTCGCTCATCGTGTTGGCGATGAGCGCCGACTTCTCCGGATCCTGGGTGTTCACGCCGATGACGATGATGAAGGTCTTGCTGCCACGCTCGACCTCGAGGTGCTGGCCGAGATACTCGACCGCCAGCGCGCGCTTGCGCGCCTCGTCGGCCGCCCCGTCCTCGCCCTTCAGCACGGACCGCACGAGCGCGATCAGCGTACCGGGACCGAACGACGCCCCCTGCTCGCCGTTGAACTCGGGGTCGCGGTCGAGCCCGAGCTTGTCTACGACCTTGTTCAGCACGGTCGAGGAAGTGAGCACCCGCGCCTGGTTCTCGACCAGCGCCAGCGTCGCGTCGGACGGCAGACCCGTCGTCGTCAGTTCGCGGTCGACCAGCTTCAGGTCGCGCGGATCGACCAGCAGCTCCGTATAGGCGTGGAACATCTTCGGCGTCGACAGCGCCATCGCGACGCCCAGCAGCGCGCCGGCCAGCGTGCAGCCGGCGATGATCCAGCGGGATTTCAGGACACCGCCGATGACCTTGAAGGGATCGATGACGGGCTGCCAGTAGTCGTCGCGCCCGGTCGACGGGCCTCTCTCCTCGAACATCTCCTCGGCGGGACGCGCTGCCTCGCGACGCGGCGCCGGCCGGTCTGGGACCGCCTCGGCCTGTCGCGGCGGTTCGACGGTGGCGACGGCGGGTTCCACCGGCACGCGCTGCGCCGATGCTCCGTCGACACGCTCGCGCAGCCGCGCGAACCACGACTTGCGATCGGAAGGAGGTTCGTCGTGTAGTGGCGTGGAGACCTGCGCGGCGGCGGGCGGCGGCTGGTCGGCGGTCCGCGCGGGTGCGGTTCCTTCGTCGCGGCCTCTTGCAGCCAGGGCGGACAGGATCGGGTTCGGCCTCGCATCGCGTCTCGACCGAACCGACCGGTGGCGTGCCGCGGTTGCTTCCGTCTCGGTGCTCATCGACAGGAGGGACGCCGGAGCCGGCTCGTCGGGACGCGCCGCCGGCGCCGGGCCAAGCGAAAGCAGGGATCGTTCCCGCTTGCGGCCTGAACGTTCAGAGGCGTCGAACATGCTCTTCCTTCGGGTGCGCGCGACCGCCGGGATGCGGACCCCGGGGCGTGCGGCCAAATCGTTAAGTCACGCTAAACAGGCATGGGAAACAAAAGGTTAATTTCGGTGATCCCGATGCATCCCGGAACCGGAAGTTAAACTTTCCATGCAAGGGTCCGGATGCGCGCCATGGCCAGTCTGACAGACGCTCCCGCCGCTTCGCGGCCCTCCCGGTTCGCTGCCCTGCTCTCGGGCCGCGGCAAGCTCCTGCGCGACTACATGTTCGCGGTCAGCGGGTCGGCCGGACGGCTGGTCTTCTCGCTGGTCTACTTCATCGCACTCGCCAATGCGCTGAGCATCGCCGAGTTCGGCCTGTTCGCGACCGCTTCGGCGGCGGGCGTCATGCTGTCGCGCGCGCTGGCGTTGGGTTTCGTGTCGCCGCTCTATCGCGCTGCCTCGACGCGACCACGGCTCGTCGGCACCTACACCGCCGGCTTCCTCGCGCTTTCCCTTCTTTCGCTGCCGCTGATCGCCAGCGGCGGATGGGCCGTCCACGCGCTGTTCTTTCAGGCGACCCTGCCGCTGCCGCTCTTCTTCCTGGTGCTCGCGGCAGAGGCGCTTTTCTGGCGACCCTCCGAGGTCGTCGTCATCGTCAACAACGGGCTCGGCCGGTTCGGCGTCGGTGCCGCGATCGTGATCATGGGATCGGCGATACGCATGATCGCCGCGCTGGCTTTCGTCCTCGCCCCGACCGACGACCTGGCGACATGGTGCCTCTTCTACCTCGGCGCGAATGCGGTGACGCTGGCCATCTCGGTCATCGGATTCTACCCGCGCGAGAGGCTGAGGTTCAAACCGGCGCTCTACTGGCGCCGGCTCGGCGATTCCGCCTATGTCGCGCTGGCCGAGATCCTGTTCTACTTGCAGATGGAATTCGACAAGCTGCTGGTGCTCGCCTTCGGCGGTCCGCATCTTGCCGGCATCTATGCCATCGTCATGCGGCTGGTCGACCTGACCGCCATACCCGTGCGCACCTTTACGATGATGCTGGTGCAGCGGATCATGCGGGTGCCCGCGACGATCGAGCGCCTGTTCGTCCGTTTCGGCATCGAGGCCGGCGTCTTCGTGGTGTCGACGGCGGGGCTGGCGACGCTCGCCGGCGTGCTGTGGTTCTACCCGGATGCGCTCGGCAGGAACGTTGCGGAGGTCGCGCCGCTCGTTGCGCTCGCGATCTTCGTGCCGGGTCTGCGCAACCTGATCGAGTACCAGGCAGAGCTTCTGTTCGCGCGTGGACAGACCGGCCTGCGCGTCATCAACCTCGCTTTGCTTGCCGGCGCGAAATCGGTCGTGCTGATGTGGCTGCTGGCCACGGCCACCGACACCCAGAGTTTCGTCTGGTCGCTCAACGTGGGCTTCGCGCTGCTCTATCTCGCCTCGTCGGCGATGACGCACGCGGCGCTGCGACTGCCGGCCAAGCGCTTCTGAGCCGTCTTCAGGTCAGTCCGAGATCAGGCGGCGGATACGGGAAAGGTCCGTGCCGATGAACGACTGCATGCCGATCGCCACCTGACGCGGGTCCATGCCCCGCACGAAGGCCTCAAGGGCGGCGTCGTCCATCTCGCCGCCGGACCATTGCACGCGGCAGAACTCCACGTCGGAAGCAACGTGCCCGTCACCGCCGTCAACCTCGTCGACGAATCGGCCATAGAGCGTGCATTCCGAAAAGCGGCGTACCGAGGCGACCGCCTCCATCCAAGGCTTGCCGGCGATCGCTTCGATGCGGCGGCACATGGCGAGCGTCGAGTCGCGGCGCCACGCGATCAGCGTGGCGATATAGTCGTGCGGAGAGACGTCAGGCGTCGCGATGCCGAGGGCCACGCCGGCGTTCCGGGACCAGGCGCGGTGTTCATCGTCGGCTGCCGCCATCGCGCCATCTCGCCGGAACAGCCGCGTCTTCCCGTCCACGGAGAACTCGGCGCAATCGAAGGGACGCAGGAAGGCCACGTCGGAATCGCAATAGACGAGAACATCGTCGCTGACCTGCCCCGCGATGGCGATGCGGCGAAGCTGCTGCACATGCCAGCCGCGCAGCGGCGGCGTGCGTGTCGACAGCCAGACGCGGCGGCGAAAGAAGCTGAACGGATCGCGGAACGACCGCAGCCATGAGGGAAGCAGTTCGCGCTCGTCGATCACCCGCCGCCTGCCGCCCTGAAGCGCACGGAACAGCGGCACGTCGCCGGCCTCGACGAGGATGAGGTGCTCCGAGTGTCCCGTGAGGTAGCGATCGATCGTCTCGCAGAGCAGCCGGCAGCGCTCGAAATCGGGCGCATAGCTCGCCGTCACGACCGATGCGGTGACTGCCGGCATCGTGACGAGGTGGTCCGACGGCTGGACCCTGACGTTCACCTGCGGCCGTCCCTGAGCTTCTGGATCAGCACGCGCGCGATGAAGACCGGGTTGCCGAGAATATAGCGGCGCCAGAGGCGACCCGGCTCGACGACGAGCCTGAAGACCCATTCGAGCCGGAGGTGCCTGACCCAGGCCGGCGCGCGGGGCACGGCGCCCGAGAGGAAGTCGAGAAGCGCACCGACCGCGAAGGCCAGCGTGCAGTGTTCCGGCCCGAGCTTGCGATCGATCCACAATTCCTGACGCGGCACGCCCATGGCGACCAGCAGGATGTCGGGCCGGGTCGACGCGATCCGCTCGAGAAGCGCCGGTTCCTCTTCAGCCGAGAAGAACCCGTCATGGATCAGCTCGTATCTGTGCTGGGGCGCCAGAGCCGCGAGCGCGGCGAGCGCGCCCTCGGCATTCGCCCGCGTGGTGCCCAGAAGACCGATCGTCAGGGAATCGCGGGTCGAGGCGATCAGGTGCGGCACGAAGTCGGTGCCGTTGAGATTCGAGGGGAACGGCTCGCCATAGAGAAGCTTGGAGGCGATATCGACGCCCACCCCGTCCGGCAGGACGAGGAAGCTCGACAGGACCCGCGCGAACTCGAGGTCCGAGCAGGCGACGTTCGCATTGTGGGCGTTGAGGAAGCCGACCTTCGTGAAGCGACGCTCGCGCATCACGGCCCTGAGATGCGCGGCGGCGTCGGCCCAGGCGATGCGCGCGACCGGGATGCCGAGGATCGTCCGGGTCGGGACGGCGTCGCCCGAAGGGTATGCGGCGTGGACGTTCATGCGGAAGCCTTTACGGGCGCGTGGCCCAGATGCGAGAGCCCGATGCGGACGCGGCGGTCGAGCGCCGCGATCTGGGCCTCATGAAACTGCCGACCGTCGATCTCGTGGCCCATCTTCACCGTCTGGACCAGCGCGCGGGCGAATTCCTTCGGGTCGTCGGCGACCGAGCAGTTCGGCGGCAGCACGTCGATGCCGCGCAGCGAGCGCGACGTTGCTACGCAAGGCAGGCCGAGTTCGAAGGCCTCGATGGTCTTCAGCTGCACGCCGGTGCCGGCCTGGCTGACCAGCGCGGTCGCGGAACCGGACCGCACGAAGGCCGTGGCGTCCGGAACCCGTCCCACGAATTCGACGCCGGGATGCGTGGATGTCACGCCTGACGGCAGTGCGCCGGCGATCCTGACGCGCAGGTCCGCCGGCAGATGCGGGACGACCTTGTCCAGGAACCAGTCGAGGCCGATGCGATTGGGCTGCCATGTCCAGGTGCCGATCAGCGCCACGTCGCAGTCGATGCGGCGCGGCCGGTGCGAGCGGAACGGCTGGGCGCGGGTGACCAGCGGCAGGACCGCCGAGCGGTCGTCCCGTGCGACGCCGAGCGGCGCGCGATCGGCGTCGGCCAGCGTGAACACGAACCTGGCACGTCGGCAGAGGTCCAGCTCGATCTTCCTGAGGAGCTTCGCCTCGCGCTCGAACAGCAGGCGTTCCAGCGGATTGCGCGCGGAGGCCGCGCTCTCTTCGGCCGAACGGTGCTCGACATTGTGTGCGACGAAGGCGAAGGGCCTCGCGCCGAACAGTTCGCCATAGGCACCCGCGAACTGCACCGCATTGAGCACATAGGCGTCGATCGGCCCGAGATGATCGAGAACCCGACGGACCGCCGCCTTCGGGAGGGCCAACAGCTTGTAGGAGGAAACTGTCATGCCGGTGGCCGCGGCGCCGACCGCCCAGCGCGCCTTCTGCGCCAGCGACGCTGTCTCGTTGCGCACGTCCAGTTCGCCGAGCACGATGGTCTCATCCGGATCTGAAGGCTCGCGACCGGGCCAGGCGAAACCCATGACAGTCACCCGCGCGCCGGCGCGTCTCAGCGCTGCGACGATCGCCGCGTTGGCGATGTCGTATCCGGTCGTGGGCGCGGTGTCCGGCACCAGGGATGTGGCGAACAGAAGATGCATCGATTCCAGCCTGTTGCCGCAGCGATAGCAAAGGCGGATGAACCGTTGCTTAAGTTGCAACCGCCGGTCTACAACCTGTGATAGAAAACAGCGCCGACAGAGGTAATCCCGTTCGAGTTGATTAACGAAACCTAAACGAAGCAGGTATTTATGTTGCAGCCGGACAGTCCGGACCGCCATGCCATGATCCCATCGCCTTCAAGCGGCGACATTTCCGTCGTCGCGCGAACGCCCGGCCTCGACGCCGCGTCGATCGAGTCGGTCGTCACCGTGCCTACCTTCCGCCGGCCCAGGCAGATCCTCGAGACGCTGGCGTCCCTCAAGGCCCAGCGGACGTCTCGTCGTTTCGCCGTCATCGTCATGGAAAACGATGCGGATCACGCCGAAGGTGCCGCCGCGGCCAGAGGCCAGTTCGAGAGCGGCGCCGTCGATGGCCTGCTGATCATCGCCCACCAGCGCGGCAATTGCAGCGCGTACAACGCCGGGTGGCAGACCGCCCTCATCCAGTTCCCCAACATGAAGCATCTCGTGATCATCGACGACGACGAGATCGCCGACCCTGCGTGGCTGGAGACGATGTGCGATTTCGCGGACAAGGGCTTCGACATCGTCGGCGGCCCTCAGGTTCCGGTCTTTGCCGACAGGGCGAAGCAGAATTGGTCGCGCCACCCGGTTTTCGCGCCTCCGTATGGCGAGAGTGGACAGGTCCGGGCGCTGTTTTCGTCGGGTAACCTGCTTATCTCACGGAATGTGCTGGCGAAAATGGGCCCGCCGTTTCTCGACCTTCGATTCAATTTCCTCGGTGGCGGCGACAGCGACTTCCTGAGCCGCTCGGCCGTCGCCGGGTTCCGCCTCGGCTGGTGCGCCGAGGCGAAGGTCTATGAGGACGTGCCTGAGCGCCGGACCGAATGGAGCTGGGTGCGCGCCCGGTCGATCCGTAACGGGGTCATCTCGTCCATCGTCGAGCGCCGGAAGCGCGCCGGACAGCCGCTCGGCCGGCTCAAGGTCGTGGCCAAGAGCCTCGCCTTGCTGGCGCTCGGGCCGTGGCGCGGCGTCAAGGCCTGGAGGCGCAGCGGCATGCCGGTCGCCTTCCTCGATCCCATCCTCGTCGGCGCGGGCCGTGTGCTCGCCGAATTCGGATATGCCCGTGAGCAGTATCGCGAGCCCGAGAAGAACTGAGGTCGAGGAGGCGAAGCTCGTCCGTCGCGCCGCGACGGTCGCGGCCTGCGTACTCTTCACGATCCTGCTGGTCACCTTCCGGCCGTTCACGCCTCAAGGGCCGACGCTCGAAGGAAACTCCGGCGACATCGTCAACCAGCTCGGCTTCTCGTCGATCGGCGCGCTCTCGCTGTTCGGCCTGTTCGCTCTGGTCGACAGGCGGGTGGCCGCCACGCTGCTGAGCCCATGGTGGCTGATCATGCTGGGCTTCCTCGCCCTGTCGGTCATCGACGCCATGCACCCACCCTCGGCGATGCGCGCGGCGATGTTCACCGTCATCGGCATTCTGGCCATCGCCGCCGTGCTGACCCTGCCGCGCGACGCCGACGCCTTCTCGACGGTCATCGCCGTCGCCGGTTTCACCGTCATCGGCCTGTCCTTCGTCGGTCTCGTGCTTTTTCCCGAAGAGGCGAAGCACGTCGCCGACTCGATCGAACCGGAGCATGCCGGCTTCTGGCGCGGGATCTTCGCCCACAAGAACATCGCCGGCCCGGTCATGGCCTGCCTGAGCTTCGGCGGGCTTTACCTCTGGCGGCGCGGCTGGAGCTGGAGCGGCGCGGCGATCTTTGCGCTGGCCATCCTGTTCATGTCGAACACCGGTTCGAAGACGACGCTGGGCCTCGTGCCGCTCGCCATCCTGCCGGTGCTGCTGCCGGGCCTGATGGGCGTGCGCTTCCTGACGCCCTTGTTCTTCGTGATCGCGATGATCGGTACCGGCCTCGGCACGCTCGGCATCGTCTTCATAGACCCGCTGAAGCAGCTGGCGGCGCAGATCGCGCCGGACCTGACCTATACCGGCCGCACCTCGCTCTGGGAGTTCTCGGGCGAGATGATCCTGCAGCGCCCCTGGGTCGGCTACGGCTACGAGAGCTTCTGGGACACGCCGTTCCTCTACACGGTCGACCAGCCCTTCGACCGGGCATGGGACATCCGCGGCATCGTCCACGGCCACAACAGCTACCTCGACCTCGCGGTCTACATGGGCGTGCCAGCGCTGGTGTTCGGCGTCATCGCCTTCCTGCTCGCCCCGCTGCGCGACTTCCTGCGCATCCCGCCCTTGCGCGAGAACATCCTGCTCGGCGACTTCTTCATGATGGCGCTGACCTTCACGGCGCTGAACGCCTTCCTCGAATCCTTCTTCTTCCGCCGCGCCGACCCGGTCTGGCTGTTCTTCGTCTTCGCGATCCTCGGACTGAGGCTGGTCGCCCGCTTCCCGGTGAAGTCCGGGCCAAGCTGAGCCCCTTCCCTCGCCGCCGCGGTTCGGTCTATGGCTGCCCCGAACAGGGAGGCAGCCATGTCCGACATCGTCATCCTCGCAGGCGCCGGCAACATGGGCTACGCCATGCTGGCCGGCTGGGTCCGTTCCAAGCTCCTGAAGCCGGCCGACGCCTTTGTCGTCGAACCGAACGCGGACTTGAGGGCGCGTGCCGCTGCGCTCGGGGTTACCGCCGTCGACAATGTCGAGGCCCTGCCGGCCGACCTGAAAGCCGGGCTGGTGGTGCTGGCGGTCAAGCCGCAGGTGATCCGCGCCGTCACCGAAGGCTACAGGGCGATTGCCGCTCGGGGCGCGACCTTCGTCAGCGTCGCGGCGGGCACCAAGATGGAAACGTTCGAGGCCATTCTCGGCGCCAGCACGCCGGTGGTCCGCTGCATGCCCAACACGCCGGCCGCGATCGGCAAGGGGATGATGGTGGTCGTCGCCAACGCCAACGTCGAAGCCGCCGTCCTCGACCGTGTGAAGACGCTCGTCGCGGCGATCGGCGAGGTCGCGACGATCGACGACGAAAACCTGATGGACGCCGTGACGGCGGTCTCGGGCTCCGGTCCCGCCTACGTCTTCCATTTCATCGAATGCCTCACCGAGGCGGCCGTGACGGCCGGGCTGCCGCGCGAAACCGCGAAGCTGCTGGCGCTGCAGACCGTGTTCGGGGCGGCGTCGCTCGCCGCGGAGACCCGGGAGGATCCGGCCGTGTTGCGCCAGCAGGTGACGAGCCCGAACGGCACGACGGCCGCCGCGCTCGGCGTGCTGATGGGCGGCGACCGGATGAAGACGCTCGTCACCGAAGCGGTCGAAGCCGCCCGGCTGCGCGGGGTCGAGCTGGCGAAGTAGCTACCTCAGCGTCGCCAGAAGCTGCTCGGCTTCGGCGAGATTGGTCGTCGACAGCTTGACCAGGTCAGCGAGGTCATGGGCCTTGAAGGTGGCCAGCGCGCTCGAACAGGTCGCGACCGCTTCCTCGGCCAGCGCCCTGTCCCGCTTTGCCGCGCCGAGCTCGGTCAGCGCATCGCACAGGCTGTCCTCGGTGTAGGCGACCGCCGGCACCGCGCCGATGCCCTTCTGCACCGACACCGCCTCGCGAAGGATCGGCACCGCCGCCTCGAACTTGTCGGGCTCGGCGGCGCGTTTGCCGACGATGGTCAGCGTGTAGCCGACCTCGTTCTGCAGCGAGGCCCAGCGCTCCGGTTCCGCATCGCGCGAGGAAAGCTCGACCAGCGTCGCGTAGATGCCCACGGCCTCGCGCGCCGCGTCCGGCCCGGTCTCGCGTTCCGCGACGGCGCTCAAGAGCCGCGCCACCTGTTCCTGCGTCAGCGCCCAGCGCTCCGGATCGGCCTCGCGGGTGCGCACCTCCATCGATCCCTTGTAGGCTTCGATGGACCGGCGGAAATCGTCCACGGCGCCGGTACGGTAAGCGATCGTCGACAGCGCGCCGCCGCGATTGCTCTGGACGGTCGCCCATTCCGACGGCGACGTTTCGCGCGCAAAGACGGAAAGCGCCGCGTCGTAGGCAGCGACCGACGCGGTCAGGCTCTCGATACCCGCCTGCCGGTTGCCCAGCATCTGTAGCGTGTTGCCGAGCGCGAAATGCACCTGCCCGAAATCGTCCGGCGTGTTCGCGGCGTCGTAGCCGGTGGCCGCCGCCGCCAGCGCCTCCGCCGCTTCGGCCAGCAATGCCGCGCTGTCGCGCGCCTGGCCGAGGCTCGATAGCGCAAAGCCACGGTTCCACTGGGCCAGCGCCCACTTCTCGCCCTCGCGTCCCAGCGACCATTCGCCGAGCGCGGCGCCATAGGCCGCGGCCGCCTGCTCCAGCGCCTCCTCGCCGCCGCCATTGCGCGACAGGACCATCAGCGCATTGCCCAGGTTGCCCTGCGTCCCGGCCCACTCGATGGCAGAGCGCTCGCGGGTGCGTTCGGCGAGCGAGAGCCGGTAGGCGGCCACCGCCTTGCGCAGCGCGTCGGCATCGCCATTCGCCTCGCCGATGGTGCGCCAGGCGGCGCCGACATTGTTCTGCGTCGCCGCCCAGTCGAGAGGCACACGCTCGCGCGTCCGCTCCTGAAGCGCCAGTTCAAAAGCAGCGAGCGCGCGGTCCAGATGCTCGCGCTTCGGCTCCACATCGGCGAGCGAGGAGAACGCGCTGCCCATGTTGTTGTGGGTCATCGCCCAGTCGAGCGGCGCGCGCTCGCGCGTGAATTCGGTCAGCACGAGTTCATAGATGGCAATGGCACGTTTCAATGCCCCCGCATCCTTCGTGCGGCCGCCGAGGAATTGCAGGGCGTTGGCGAGGTTGTTCTGCGTCGTCGCCCATTCGAGCGGTGCGGTCTCGCGGGTGCGGACGGTCAGCGCGGCCTCGAAGGCCTCGATCGACCGATCGAGCATCGCCGTGCCTTCCTCGCGCTCGCCGAGGCTCTGGAACACGGCGCCGAGGTTGCTCTGCGTCACCGCCCATTGCGCCGGCGTCTTGTCGCGCGTGAATTCCAGCAACGCGTTCCGATAGGCCTCCGCCGCCAGTTCCAGCGACGTATTGGCCGTCTCGCGGTCGCCGAGACGCGTATAGGCGGAGGCCAGATTGTTCTGGAGCATCGCCCAGTCGAGGCCGTCGCGCTCGCGGGTATAGACCGTGCCGGCCTGCTCGAAGGCGGCGACCGCCTCGCGCAGCCGCTCCGTTCCGGTCTCGCGCTCGCCGAGCGACGAGAGCGTCGAGCCGAGATTGTTCATCGTCGCCGCCCAGCCGGCGCCGGCGCTCTCGCGGGTCTGGACGGTCAGCGCATCGCGATAGGAGGCGACGGCGCGTTCGAGCGTCGCCGTGCCGCTTTCGCGCTCGCCGATCTTCCAGAGCACGGAGCCGAGATTGCTCTTCGCCATCGCCCAGTCGAGCGGCGCCGCGTCCTTCGTGTAGACTTCGAGCGCGCGCTCGTAGGCCGCCGCGGCACGCTCCAGCATTTGCGTGCCGGCCTGCCGCTCGCCGAGGATCGACAGCGTCGCGCCCATGTTGTTGTGGCCGGCGGCCCAGCGTTCGGCGTCGCGGTCGCGGCGGACCATCGACAGCGCATCCTCGTAGGCGACGATCGAACGCTCCAGCGCCGCGTTGTCGAACTTGTACTTGCCGTGTTCGGCCAGCGCCGCCGCCTCGTTCTGCCTGTAGATATAGGCCAGTTCCTCGTCCCAGCGCTCGACCTCGTCGAAGGCGCGACCGTAATCCTCGGCCGCCTTCAGGAAATCGAAGGCGAGTTCGTAGGTCTTCGCGCTCTTCTCGAACACTTCCGCGAATTCGATGCGACGGGTCTTCAGGTCGGCCTCGGCCTGGTCGACGGTCTTCGACAGTTCGCCGACCCTGGCCTTCGCCTGCTCGTGCAGGCGGATGGCCGTTTCGATCGCGCCTTCCGTCAGCGCCTTGTCGGCAAGAGCGGACAGACGAACGATTTCCGTGTCCTGGCTTTTCAGCGCGGCGCGCTCGGCGAGTATCTCCTTCAGCTTCCCGGTCTGCGCGCGCAGCGCCCGGTCGAGCTCGGCCGGATCGGCGGGACGGTCCGCGCCCAGCGTCTTCAGCATGGCGTAGAGCGCATCCATCGGCACGCCGCCTTCGCTGGCGATCATCTCGATGCGGCGGCGTTCCGGATCCGGCAGGTCGGCAATGGTGACCAGCAGGCGGCGACGTTCCGACAGGATCTCGCCCTCCTCGCCCTCGACCGGCGGCAGCTCGCCACCGAAATAGAGCAGACGGCGAAGGCTTTCGTTCACCCATGGCCGCTGGCGGCCGCCGGTCTTCAGGTAGACCTCCTCGCCGACCATGCGCAGCACGAGACCGAACTCCTCGCCGCCCATCACGCCGATGTGGCGCAGGATCGCCGCCGCGTAGGGGCTGTTGGCGCCCGGATCGCCGTCCAGCGCCACCTTGCCCGGCTCGGCGGCGAAACCGATCACCTGGCCGAACCCTTCGTCGGGCTTCGACGTCCCGCCCAGCGCCTTGACGCCGCGCGTCTCGCCGAGACCGCCGGCCGAAACGGCAAGCGCCTCGCCGCCCTCGCTCCGGCGCAGCACCGCGCCGGCCGGGAACGGATTGTCGCGGCAGGCGTCGAGAAGCACGACGGTGACGCCGACCTTCGTCTTCAGTTCCTGAACGATCTCGGTCAGCGAGACGAGTTTCTGGTCGGCATCCTCCAGCGACGAAAAATCGGCGTCGACCGGCACCAGGAAGTTCTCGCCGCCCGCCTCGATGCCATGGCCCGAATAGTAGATGAGCGCGACGTCGGCGCCCTCGGCGTCCTCGACGAAGCTTTCCAGATCGCGCCGCAGCCGGCGGGCATCGCGGTCGGAGGCGACGTCGGTCTCGAAACCGAGTTCGTCCAGCATCTCCTCGATGGCGCGGGCGTCGTTGGCTGGATTGGGCAGCGCCGAGATATGCTCGTATTCGGACTGGCCGATGACCAGCGCCACGCCGCGCAGTTCCTTGCGTTCCTGAGCCAAGGGATTGGCGACATAGACGACGAGCATGGCAAAGGCGGCGACCACGATCGCCAGACCCCGCAAAGCCCTGATAGTCGCGACAGTCATCATGCCGGCACCACCCGGCGCGGACGCTTGCCCAAGCCTGATGGCAGGATCAAGGCTGACACAGCCGACATCCCCGGCGCGACAGCACGCTCGCGTGATCGGATGGACGTGAAAATTGCAACGCCAGAATGGCCGGAAATATCGGCCAGCGGCGTAGATCAACGATTTCAAAGGCTTGGAATGGTGCTGCGAGAGAGGATTGAATTGTCCAATATTACAATGATTTCAATGACTTATAGAATGGTTTGTAACGTTGTGACCCGACTTTCTGCGGCTACGGAGCGACACGAAGAGGGATACGACTTGCGACGACTTTGTCACGGGCATTCGCAACGCCCGCAGCCGACAATTCATCGACAATCGCCTCGTATACCGCTAACGGATATGCAGTCGGTCCAATGATGACGCGATGAACTAGGTCCGGGATTGTCATGCTTTCAATTTCGCCGGAGATATCCCTCAGCGGTATCTTATAGACATTCTGCGGCACCCCTCCAACGACCTCTACGCCTTTTTCCAGTATCTTCGACGGCCACATCTTAGGAATGTGAATTATTCGCCACTCCTTTTCTTCCTCAAATCCCGGGTGCTTCAAACACAACGCCGAAAACAATAACAAGTTGAATACCCTATTAAATAGCTCATCGCTCGTTAATTTTGATATGACGGACGATCCACTTCGGATAGCAGATGCCACGCCCCGCAATTGAGCGAAGAATTCTTCCTCGGTCTGATACGATACTGGACTAGAGTATGCATTCAATGCATCGCTTACCGAATATAATGGCAACGGATTTATGACTATTGCAACGCCGACGGAACCGGCTCCATATGACCGCCACATGGATAGCCGCCCATTTTCATCCTCTTTCTTTGAATGCTCAGAAATGCATGCGATATAAGAGTCATTTATTAGTGTATCTAACCACGGGTTAATGGAGTCAAATATCCTATTGCTTATTCCTGGATGTATATCGTCTATTGCCTTGATAAAATCCTCTCTACCTACGTCGGGATAATTTTCATCACTCTCGGTGAAGAATCTTCGAAGTATTTCTATTCCATGATTAACTTCCATAAAGTCATTCATGCACCTTACGTTTCTCAGCCATACACTTTTATTTCTGAGAATGTTTATAGCATTAGCAGCTGATGTATAGTGAACCAGCTTGCGACCGCTGAACATCAAATCGATGCGACGGCGCGTGGAGTCAGGGCTAAATGCCTTTTCAACCTCTAGGTCTTCTGGGGTAACGAACTTCATCGTAGGGTCCGTAGTAGCGTCTTTCCGCAGGCACTCGGTGAATGTTTGAACTCGACACTATCACGACGACACGCGAGGCCGCCCACCAGTTCTGACTTTTCCTCAGCGATCTTGCATCGGCGTTAGCAGCCCTGCGACTCTTTCCAGATGATCTTGCGCACGTATTTGATGCGCTCGATACGCACTAGCCACGCCTTATCGGCGTCGGCCTGCATCGGCCCGCCCGTCTTGAAATCTAGCGCGCCTTTGCCGCCGCACTGACGGCATCGCATCCGCGCGACGTGAACAAAGTCGTCGCATTCGATGTTGCCGAACGCGGTCGCCAGATCGGCTAGGAGATAATAGCGCTGGCGCTTGCAATAGGTGCAGCGGACCGACGCGAAGGTGGCGTGCTTCGCGGCGTCAACTAGCGTGTATGAGCCTTTCCGCTTGGGCCAATAGGGTTCCGGCATGGCGGCAAAAATAGGAACCCATTCCTTTTTCGATCAATGGCGACTTGACTCTTTTGTTCCCATTTTGTTCACATGACGCATGTCCGCCACAGACGCCACGCCAGAGCGCCAGACGCTTACCGATGCCGAGATGCTAGAAGCGGCGGTTGATGAGGCTATTGCGGCCTGCGAGGGCGATCTACGTGCCACGATCCGGGCGCTAGTGATCGCGAACGCCTTCCTTGAGGATGAGCTTGCGATGACCGTGCCGGCGATGTCCTATGGGTTCTCGCGCGGATGACACCACAGACGACGCCAGGGCGACTAGCCCGAAATCACCAGAATCGGCCGGCGGCGAAGTTAGCAGCAGCTAGGATCGCAAGCAGCACGAATAGTAGCAATGCACCAGGTGCGGTTCGCGGGTTATGCTCTGGCCACTTGTCGCCCGGCATGTTGCATCCCTTCTCAAAGCCACCAGGATTTGCCATATTGGCATAGTTTCTAGGAGGGCAGGACTATGAAAGTCGCGCTATTCTTATCAACCGCTCTAGTTTCGATAATTGCAGTGGAGTCACACGCGGCCTGCTACGGTTCCGGCGCGTATAAGAACTGCTATGACGCAGAGACCGGTAATAGCTACAACGTCCGGCGTTTAGGAAATACGACCTATTTGGACGGATACAATTCAAACACCGGTTCAAACTGGTCTCAGACGTCTCGGAACTCCGGCAACACAACATACCATAACGGCTATGACTCGGACGGCAACTCGTGGAGTATTCAGGAGCGCCAGATTGGAAACATGCGCTCGATTTCTGGGTTCGATTCCGACGGCAACTATGTCAGCAAGACTTGTTCTGCCTACGGCTGCTGGTAGAGCGTCGACTTGGCTCGCACGCAAGGCCATGGGAATCCGGACTGGACGCGAGACGAAACAATTCTCGCCCTTGATTTGTATTTTGAAACCGATCGCGGACGTCCTCGAAGTCGAGACGAACGCGTAGCTGAATTGTCTGCCGTTCTTAGGAGTCTGCCCTACCATAGTGAAGCCTCGCGAAATGAGCGATTTCGCAATCCCGCGGGAGTGGCTTTCAAAGTGCAGAATCTCCGCCAGGTCGCGACGGGTCACGGACTTGGAAATGTGTCTGCAATGGACCGTGCGATATGGGCGGAGCTAGGTGGCCGGCCCGACGAAGTAAAACGACTCGCCACTCTCATTAAATCGGCAATTCTGTCGGCCGACGAAATGCCCGCGGCTCAGCCGGACGACGTGGCGTTCTATGAAGGTGAACTTGTCTCGCGCATGCACCTTGCGCGCGAACGTGATCGCAGAGTGCGCGCGAGCTTACTGTCTTCGCGATCGGCGACAGGGCTGGCCTGCGAAGTTTGCGATTCCACATACCAGGAAATCCCAGAGACTTACCGAGGCGCGGTCTTCGAGGCGCACCATATCGTTCCGCTGTCAGAAGCCGGGAAGCGGAGAACGCGCATAGCTGACATGGCGCTCGTTTGCGCTTCCTGTCATCGCTTTTTGCACAAGGCTATTTCAACTGAGCGCCGGTGGCTGTCGATTGCAGAGGGACGTTCCCTACGTCGACCGAACTGAAAAGGGCGCGGTGGTGAGCCGCGCCCCTATCGGTGTGTCATGCCGGTCGGCTAGGCAGACTTGTTCGACCGAATGTGTGCCACGTCTTCCGGCGTCATTTCCACGAACTCCGGTTCGGGCGTCGGCGTGTCACCTGATTCGATGAATTCCACTCCACCGTGTCGCGACGCTTCGTAACGTCGAATGGATTCGCTGAGAGTGTGCTTGAGCGCATCGCAGGCCGCATTGAACGTGTCACGGGCGACTCGCGCTTCATTCGGCAGGTCGTCGCCCTCAAAAGGCCAAAGGTCCGGCCGCCTTCCCGCGTGCGATTCGACGCAAAGGACCTGAGACATCGTGAACGGCGAACCCTGTGCGCGGACAATCGCACACATATCTTCCATGTCACTCCACTCCTGCCTATCGTCCGGCAAGCTCTGGATTGAAGCGATCGCATAAAGCATCGCTTTGTTGACGATGTAGGCGTCACGGCCGGTGACGCTTGTTTGAGAGAATTTCGAACTCATGCTATTCTCTTTCTGCCCCAAGGGGCGTTGATGCGGGATTTGCGTCCCGCTCGCTTCACCGGTGCGGTTCAGATTGACCGTCGTGCCGCACCGGTAGTTTCCCCAAGACGCAATTCGTCCGCCGCCAGAGTGTTGCTCTGGCGTTGGCAGTCCTGCGCTTAGGGGATGCCCATATGTCACAAGTAATCATGGTTTTCAGCAGGAATTTTTAGGCACGTAAAGGATCACTGTTGCTTCAGCGACTTAGCGCCCACCGGCACTCGGATACACGTCGGCCAAAGCCCGCCGATCTCCCCCAAGGCGATCTTGATCGCGTCGTCGGTCGTGCCGTCGAACGGGCAGGCCTTGGCCTTCGCGAGCGCCGCGACGAGCCGCCGATAGGTCTTCATGTCGAGATATTTGTCGGTCATTGAGAACCCCGTGTTGTCTGCCCGATGGGCGAAGTTCTGAATCAATGACCGTCGATTCGTCTAGCGAATTTTCAATCTAAATTTTCGCGAAGTCAGCGCTTACTTACTTCGCAACAAGAAAAAACCGCCCAACTGGCAGCCGGGCGGTCTAGGAGATAATCGAACGGAGACTTCGATGGCTCGCATTATAGCATATTTACATTGGATTGTATCAGATCATGGATTGCAGGTGCCACACGGTCGCATGTCGGCGCGCTTCAGCGCCGCCGCGATACGAAAGGTTTGCTCGCGATCGTCGTAAGGACCGTGCCAGCGGCCATTCGCGCCGGAGTCTTCGTCGTGCATGCCCTTCCCGTGATTGCAGTAAGAGCAGCTTCCGAGATGGATACGGCCACGATCGCGTGTCCAGTTCTCATAGATGTAGAAAGTCATTTGTCCCTCCATTGCCGGGACCCCTCATAAGGACGACGGCACGACGGGGCACAATGTTAGAAAAGCAAATGTTAGGCCTGAAACCTTCTTTGTTGTTGCTTAATCGCAACAGCCTTTGCTCGCCTACGCCTCGCCTGCGCGGCCCCTCGGGCCTTGCTGCGCGCTTCGCGCGCAACGGTTGGTTCTCATTCTTCTATGCCTGCTGAGTGTTGACTTTCCCCTGTCCGACAAAGGGCCACAGTGGCACGAAGTTGGACAAGGGGTTCACGTTCCTGCATCGGAAGTGGTGAAGCGCTAAGGTGTGATAGACCAGTCAGGTGGCTGCCATTGCCCTGACGTTTGCGCCGAACCCTGACCTTTCGGTCACAGCGGTTACGAGACGCCGAAGCGTCCCGCGCGCCACGCGCGACTTACCTTCAATCGACGCATGGCCGGTGTTGTGGTGACGCCTTCGGGGCGGCAAGCACAGAGCACCGTCTTTCGATAGCCTTTTATGCGGGAGCATCGGCGCTGACTGATACGGGCGTCCGGCATTCTCTGCCGGGGAGCGAGCGCAACAATCTTCCGTTCGATTCTGGCTATCTCAACACGCCGGTCGGCGGGCACTGCCCTGAGGTTCCGGTATCGTGGTGGCTTACTGTGCCAGTATGGCCCTTACCCGGTTATCAGCCGGGCGAGCTTTTGCCCCTCGCCCGGCCATTATAGCACGTTTTCCGGTCAGTGCGCTTTTTTCATAAGCGCGTCGATCTCGATGCCCATCTTGCTGTTGCTGGCGATCATGTCGCGCGCAAACTTGACGCTTGCTTCCAGCAGGTTCTCGTCAACCGGCTCCGGGAGCGACTTTGCGTGAATTTTCAGCGCCGCGCGGTAGGCTGCTTCAAACGCATCGCCGTCGACCCAATTCTTTGTCATCACCTGGGCCGGCCAATCATAATATTTGCCATTGCCGGCACCCGATCTCACAACCAGATGACTGGCCGGGATATCATAGACATACGGCGCGCCTGACTCCTTCGACGAAAGTCCGGCGTCGGTAACAGCCCATTGTTCGTTCTCAAAATGCATACTTGCAATCCTTCTGGCGCGAAATGCGCGGGGCGCATGTAGTGATTGCTTACGCTACGTCAAGAACGTCTCCCATCGTCACCTGTTTAGCAGGTTCCCCGGCCGCATCTGGCGCTGAATCTCGTTAGCGACGACGCCACGCATGGTCGCTTCCATCTCCCGCGCCATCCTTTTCGCAAGGTCATTGTTCTGTTCAGGAGTGCCGGACGATCCGTTGACGGTCACGGGCGCGTTGATGACGATCGGCGAAGCCGTCGCCGCCTGAGCGCGAGCCACAGGCGCGAAACTTATCGCCTTCCCGTTGACGATCCCGCCGTCTGCGAACGCCGGAACCTTCCCGGCATTGATCGCCGCCAAGAGTGCCGAGTGTCGGCGCGTGGCTTCCGCGTTCACGATGAACTCGCCATTCGAGGCGAGGATCGGAATGCGATCGTCCTTCGGCCCGCCCGGCCCGACGACGCGCCCGCCGTCCGCGAACGCTGCGATCTTGCCGCCGCCGAAGAGACTTCCAATCCAGCCGAGAATACCGCCGATGATTCCACCGCCGCCGCTCTTGGCGCTCCCGGCGCGCTGGACCTTGAACACGGCAGTCAGGAGCTCGTCAAAGAGCCGATCGCTCAGACGGCTGACTGCCTTCCCGAACGCTTCAAGCGGCGGGATGCCCGACATGATGTCCTGCCTGAAGCTCGATATGAAATCCTTCGCGCCGTCTGCCATGCCCTGCATTCGGCCTTGCGTGGCGTCCAGCGCCTCACCTTCCCGATAGATCGCTTCCGTCAACGCGACGATGCGCTGGCGCTCAGCGTCCGTCGCCGCCGTCCCTGAACTCTTGCACAGCGCCGTTGATGCGATTGGCGAAGGCAAAGCCGTGATCATGCAACAGCGCGTCGGCAGTCATCGCCGCGCGAAGCTGCCCGGCCGAAGTCCATTCGTTCGCCTCGTCATGCACAAGGCGATAGGCTGGATGTTCAGGAGCGGTTCGCTTCCCGCCGCCGCTCTGGTCGAAGACTTTAGCGGGAAGCGAACCGATCGCGCCTGAGACAAGCGCGATTGCGGAATAGACGGCCGGAACCTTGATCGCGGACGCGGGAGTAATGGCCGGCCCGGCGATCGTATTCGGAACGCCAAAGATTTCGTGGGCGAATGAATCAGAAAGCGGGACCGACTTTCGTTCGATCCCGCTCCGAAACATCTTCGTCAGTGACGCGACGATACCCAAACGCAACATTCCTACCACTTAGGATAGGAAAATTGTCTCATGAGTTTGCTTAATTACAAAACGGAATATCGTCCGATTTCCGTATATTTTCTAATATTTCTATGAAAATACACTCTTGAAAATTCAAAGCTCATAACTAGGCAGCTTGCCGATCGCCATCTTCCGGGCAGTCAAGGTCACGTCGCCGTAGTTGTCGCCTGCCGTCTTGCTGGCGTGACCCTGAATGGCGTCTAGGACGCGATCGGAAATGCCAAGCTCCCGCCCGACAGTCTTGAACCGATGCCGCCACCCATGGTTCGGGCTGACGCCTGCCGGCACGATCTCCAAGCCTTGGAGCCACTGACTAACGCGACCGGCGACGGTTCGCGCCGGCATAGCCGTCGTCGCGCGCTTGCCCGATCGATAGAAGATCGGCCCGTCCTTCGCGCTTTCGACGTAGTCGAGGAAACCTAGGTCGATGACTTGCTGGTGCAACGGCACGTCGCGATAGCCGCCCGCCTTCACGGTTCCGGCTTCCGGCGTGATCCTGATAACCGTCGTCTCGCCTTCCTGCCTTATGTCCTGCTTTCGAAGTTGTGTGATTTCCGCGATGCGCGCGCCGGTGAAGGCGCAGAGCAACGGTCCCCAGCGTTTCGCCGCCGTCGTCTCTGGGAACTCCCGGTGCTTGGGATTGTCAGATTCGGCCGGGACGTAGGCTTGGCAGGCCTCTAGGATTGCGAGCGCTTCCGGGTCGGTGAAGCCTTGCTCCCGCGTTGGCGGCTTCTTGCTGACGGTAATGCGCACCTTGTCGGCGACGTTCGATTCCAGGCGGTCATTGTTGACTGCCCATGTCAGGACGGTGCGCACCGACGCCAGATACACGTCGGCGACCGTCTTGGGCGCGAGCGTCTGGAGCCGTTCGTCTTTCCATTCGAGCAAGTTTTGCTTCGTCAGCCGGCGCGCGTCGTCATGCTTGATGAACTTGCGAAGGTCGTCAAAGACCGGTCGCCAACGCTTGCCGGCCTCACGTCCCTTTCCGTCCCTACCGCGCTCGCGAAGGTAGTCCTCTAGCAAGACTGTCAGCTTCACGGGCGGAAGCGGGTCCGGCTCAGCGACGACGCTTGCAAGTATCGGGTGCGCGGGCTTCCCGGTGAAGTCGCCTTCGTTGCGCTCGGCAACGCGGGACATTGCCTCATATTCGGAAATGCAGATGGCGCGCGCGAGCGTCCGCCATTCTTCCGTGCCGCGTTCGGCCGTGGTGTTTCCGAGATGCCGGAACCGCTCGATACGGTCGCCGACCAAGTCGGCTAGCTGGTCGTCGCTGAGCTTGCCGGCGAACCCGTCGCGAAGGCGCGCGCCCAACAGGTCGTCCACTTCCATGTTGGCATAGCGGTGATCGGCGCTTCGTATCTCGTCATCGAAGGCGAGCCGGGCCTGATAGTTCCGAAGCGCCATTTGGTCGGCGGCGAGCGGATAACGGCCGATCGTGACCGGGCGGCGTTGGACAGATGCGGCCTTCCGTTCCGCGAGCGCTATATCATGTTGAAGCAAGGCAACCGCGCCGGGCAGCTTTTTGAGCGCCGTCCGGTAGTCGGGGCCAAGCGCCGTGCGCACTTCGAACTTGCCATCCATGAACGGGCGAAGGTCTGCCGGGACGACAAGGCGAGCGAAGTAGCGCCCGTCACGGTTCAATAGGTGCCTGACTTTCGCGACCACGGCAGCGCCCTTTGTTACAAACTTTGTAACATCAAAATGGGCGCAAAGCCTTGCGTGTCAAGGGCTCTAGCGATTTCAAAGGCTTGGAATGGTGCTGCGAGAGAGGATTGAACTCTCGACCTCTCCCTTACCAAGGGAGTGCTCTACCACTGAGCTACCGCAGCCCGCTCGGTGGCGCGCTCATGCCACAACGTCCGCGCCAGTGCAAGGACGCATCGGCGCATGCCGGCTGCCGCTGCGGCCGCCTTCCGTCTGCCACAATCGGCGGGCCATCTCCGGCGCGGACGGGGGTCCGAGGGACACGCATGACAGCCGGAAACGGAAAGAAGGAGCCGCGGGACGGCGGCCGGGCCGAACGCCTTGCCCAGGCGCTGCGGCAGAACCTGCAGAAACGCAAGACGCAGGCCCGTTCGAGACGCCAGGGCGAGGCCGACGCGAGGCCCGAGGGCGTCGACGCTGCCAGACCGGCGAAACGCTGAACCCGAGGCGCTGTCCCGGCGCCTTTACCCTTCCGGGCGGCTTTTCTTGAACCCACCGGCCCGTTGGTCTAGAGCCTGTCATCAACTGTGGATGAGGACTGCGTTGAGGATCGAAGAGCCGAATGACAGGAGAAAGGCGCAGGCCGGTATCGGGAATACCGGCAAGCCTTCCGACGCATCAGTCGGCCTTCGCTCCTCAACCCGAAGGGCCGCGCCGCTTTTCGTCCGCCGGTTCGTCACCGGTCTTGACGGTATTCCCGATACCGCTCTGCGACCGGCTCCTGCCGGACGGACGAAAATCGGATGCGGCGCAGCCCCATCCACAGTTGACGACAGGCTCTGAACGGGCTCCCAACAAGAATCGATTGAAACCGGGCCTTCGCCCGGGAAGGTGACCTCCCCATGGATCGCATCAGGATCGTCGGCGGCAACAAGCTCGAGGGCCGCATCCCGATCTCCGGCGCCAAGAACGCCGCCCTGCCCTTGATGATCGCCTCGCTGCTGAGCGACGAGACGCTGACGCTCGATAACGTGCCGCACCTTGCCGATGTGGAACAGCTCATACGCATCCTCGGCAACCACGGCGTCGACTATTCGGTCAACGGCCGGCGCGAACAGCAGAACGAGGGCTATTCCCGCACCGTCCACTTCACCGCGAAGAACATCGTCGACACGACCGCGCCCTACGAGCTGGTCTCGAAGATGCGCGCCTCCTTCTGGGTCATCGGGCCGCTGCTCGCCCGCATGGGCGAGGCCAAGGTGTCGCTGCCGGGCGGCTGCGCCATCGGCACGCGTCCCGTCGACCTGTTCATCGAGGGCCTGCAGGCACTCGGCGCTGACATCGACATCGACCGCGGCTACGTCGTCACGAAGGCGAAGAACCGCCTGATCGGCAACCGCTACGTCTTCCCGAAGGTCTCGGTCGGCGCGACGCACGTGCTGATGATGGCCGCGACGCTGGCGAAGGGCGAGACGGTGCTGCAGAACGCGGCGCGCGAGCCGGAGATCGTCAACCTGGCCGAGTGCCTGGTGGCGATGGGCGCGAAGATCGACGGCGCGGGCACCGAGACCATCACCATCCAGGGCGTCGACCGGCTGCACGGCGCCAGGCACGCCATCATCCCGGACCGCATCGAGACCGGCACCTACGCCATGGCGGTGGCCATGGCCGGCGGCGACGTCATCCTCGAGGGCGCGCGGCCGGAGCTGCTGCAGACGGCGCTGGACACGATCGCCAAGACGGGCGCCGAGGTGATCCCGGTCAATTCCGGCATCCGCATCAAGCGCAACGGCGCCGGCATCACCGCGGTCGACATCACGACCGAGCCCTTCCCCGGCTTCCCGACCGACCTGCAGGCGCAGTTCATGGGCCTGATGACCATGGCCAAGGGGCAGTCGCGGATCACCGAGACCATCTTCGAGAACCGCTTCATGCACGTGCAGGAACTGGCGCGGCTCGGTGCGCACATCACGCTGGCCGGCCAGACGGCGATCGTCGAGGGCGTGGCGGTGCTGAAGGGGGCGCCGGTGATGGCCACCGACCTGCGCGCTTCGGTGTCGCTGGTCATCGCCGGGCTCGCGGCCGAGGGCGAGACCACGGTCAACCGCGTCTATCACCTCGATCGCGGCTTCGAGCGGCTGGAAGAGAAGCTGTCGGGCTGCGGCGCGACGATCGAGCGCATCTCCGGCTGACGGAAGGGCGGTCTGTGTTGCGCGGCAACATGAGACCGCTTAGACCGGGTCCAGACATCAAATGACGGCCGACCCGTGCTGAAGCTCGCTGCCCTCGACGAGGAAGACCTGAAGATCGTGTCCGCGCATGTGCAGGACGCGGTCGTGAAGGTCGCCGACCTCGACTGGGCGCCGCGCACCCGCAGCTTCGCGCTCACCCTGAACCGCTTCGCCTGGGAGGCGGCCGGCGGTTTCTTCCGCAAGCGCAACGAGCGCCGGCGCAGCGTGCTTTCGTTCGACCGCGTGCTCGGCGTGCGAACCTCGGGCATCGCCAAGGACCGTGCCGACGACGTCCTGTCGCTGCTGGCGCTGCGCTTCCTTGCCGGAGACGCGCCGGCCGGCACGGTCGAGCTTGTGTTCGCGGCCGGCGCCACGGCGAGGCTCGACGTCGAATGCATCGAGGCCCGGCTCGCCGATGTCGGCGGTGTCTGGGAAGCCTCCTCGCGGCCCTCGCACAAGGTCTGAGCGCCATGGCGATCACGCTCGACCATGGCCAGTCCGATTTCGAGCAGCGCTTCGTCGCTTTGCTCGGCGCCAAGCGGGAGGTTTCGGAAGACGTCGACGCGGCGGTCCGCGCCATCGTCGCCGACGTCAGGACCCGCGGCGACGCGGCGCTCGTCGACTACACGATGCGCTTCGACAAAGCGGATCTCGGCAAGCTCGGCATGACCGTGACAAAGGACGAGATCGCCGCCGCCTACGAGGCGGCGCCGAGGCCGGCGATCGAGGCGCTCAAGCTGGCGCGCGACCGCATAACGGCGCATCACCGCCGGCAGAAGCCGGCCGACGACCGCTACGTCGATCCGATCGGCGTCGAGCTCGGCTCGCGCTGGACGGCCGTCGAGGCAGCGGGCCTCTACGTGCCGGGGGGCACGGCGAGCTATCCGAGCTCGGTGCTGATGAACGCCATTCCGGCCAAGGTGGCGGGAGTCGACCGCGTCGCCATCACCGTGCCCACGCCGGGCGGCGGGATCAACCCGCTGGTGCTCGTCGCAGCCGACCTTGCCGGCGTCGGCGAGATCCATCGCGTCGGCGGCGCGCAGGCCATTGCCGCACTCGCCTACGGCACCGAGACGATCCGGCCGGTCGCCAAGATCGTCGGCCCCGGCAACGCCTATGTCGCGGCCGCCAAGCGGCAGGTGTTCGGCACGGTCGGCATCGACATGATCGCCGGGCCTTCCGAAGTGCTGGTGGTCGCCGACGGCTCCAACGACCCGGACTGGATCGCCGCCGACCTTTTGGCACAGGCCGAGCACGACACGGCGGCGCAGTCGATCCTCATCACCGACGATCCCGCTTTTGCCCGCGCGGTCGAGGGGGCGGTCGAGCGGCAGCTGAAGACCCTGCCCCGCGCCGACACGGCGGCGGCAAGCTGGCGCGACTTCGGCGCGGTGATCCTGGTTCCCGACTTCGAGGCCGCGCTGCCGCTCGCCGACCGGATCGCCGCCGAGCATGTCGAACTGGCGATCGACGATGCGGAAGGTTTCCTCTCCCGCCTGCGCAATGCCGGCGCTGTGTTCGTCGGTCGCCATACGCCCGAGGTCATCGGCGACTATGTCGGCGGGTCGAACCATGTCCTGCCGACCGCGCGGTCGGCGCGTTTTTCGTCGGGCCTGTCGGTGCTCGACTTCATGAAGCGGACGTCGGTGCTGAAGCTCGGACCCGAGCAGCTCCGCGCGCTCGGGCCGGCCGCCATCGCGCTCGCCGAGGCGGAGGGGCTCGCCGCGCACGGGCGCTCCGTCTCCATCCGGCTCAACCTCTAGGTCGATGCCATGGCCGCGTCGTCGGACGGTGCGCGCAGGCTGGTCGACATCGAGCTCGACGAGACGATCGGACGTTCGACGCCCGACGTCGAGCACGAACGCGCCGTCGCCATCTTCGACCTGATCGAGGAGAACAGCTTTTCGCCGGTGGGCGATACCGGCGCAGGTCCGTACCGCCTCAAGCTCTCGCTCGCCGACCAGCGGCTGGTCTTCGCCATCGCGCGCGAGAATGGCGAGGCGGTCGTCACCCACATCCTGTCGCTCACGCCGTTCCGGCGGATCGTCAAGGACTACTACATGATCTGCGAGAGCTACTACGACGCCATCCGCAACTCGACGCCGAGCCAGATCGAGGCGATCGACATGGGGCGCCGCGGGCTCCACAACGAGGGTTCGCAGACCCTGCTAGACAGGCTGGGCGGCAAGATCGACGTCGATTTCGGCACGGCCCGCCGCCTGTTCACCCTGATCTGCGTGCTGCACTGGCGCGGTTGATGCCCCGTCCCGAAGCCGGATTTCTCGGCTTTCGGGCGTTGTTCACATCGCGGCGACAATGCTATAGGGTCCGCGCCCTGTCCGGGCCGACGGTCCGGACCCCATCAAGAACAAGGTAGCGAATGCCGAAGGAAGAGGTCCTCGAGTTTCCGGGTGTCGTCACGGAACTGCTCCCCAACGCAATGTTCCGCGTCAAGCTGGAAAACCAGCACGAGATCATCGCCCATACGGCCGGCCGCATGCGCAAGAACCGCATCCGCGTCCTGACGGGCGACAAGGTGCTGGTCGAGATGACGCCCTACGACCTGACCAAGGGTCGCATCACCTATCGCTTCAAGTAGTCCGCGCGTGGCCGCCGGGATAACGGTCCGACGATGAGCATCTTCCAGAAGCTCGTGCTGGCCTCCGGGTCGCCGCGGCGGATCGAGCTCCTGCAGCAGGCAGGAATCGAGCCGGAGCGCCTGTTCCCCGCCGACATCGACGAAACGCCGCTCAGGGCCGAGCATCCGCGCTCGCTCGCCAAGCGGCTGTCGCGGCTGAAGGCCGAGAAGGCGCGCGACGCGCTGAAGGACGACGAGGATGCGAAGGGCTCCTTCATCCTTGCCGCCGATACGGTCGTCGCGGTCGGCCGACGCATCCTGCCCAAGGCCGAGATGATCGACGAGGCGTCCAACTGCCTGCGCCTGCTGTCGGGCCGCTCGCACCGTGTCTACACCGGCCTGGCGCTGGTGACGCCGGCGGGCAAGCTCAGGCAGCGGCTGGTCGAGACCCGCGTCCGCTTCAAGCGGCTGTCGCGCGACGAGGTCGAGAGCTACCTCGCTTCCGGCGAATGGCGCGGCAAGGCCGGCGGCTATGCCATCCAGGGCCTCGCGGGCACATTCGTCGTCAAGCTGGTCGGCTCTTATACGTCGGTCGTCGGGCTGCCGCTCTACGAGACGGTCGGGCTCCTGACCGGCGAGGGTTTCCCCGTCCACTTCAAGTGGCTGTCCGGGCCGAAGCCCTGACCGATGCCGGTCGACTCGAAGGTCGCGCCGCTCAGGAGCCGGCTTCCCTGCCCCGAATGCGGCAAGCCGTCGGCCCGCGACAGCTATCCTTTCTGTTCGCCGCGCTGCAAGGCGGTTGACCTGAACCGCTGGCTTTCCGGCGCCTATGCGATACCGGTCAGGCCGGAAGACGAGGAACAGGAAACGCCAACGGCCGACTCCCGTCCAAAGCGCGAATGACACGCGCCCGGACGGTGTCGAAACACCCGTCGGAAACTGCCCGGCCGGCGCTGGACAGGCGGAAATCCCGTGCTATAACCCACGCGCTTTCGGCGGACCACCAAGCCCGCCCGGACGCCGCGCCACGCGGCAAGCATGTCCGAAGCATCCTGCCCAGGTAGCTCAGTTGGTAGAGCATACGACTGAAAATCGTAGTGTCGGTGGTTCGATTCCACCCCTGGGCACCATTCACTTCCTGCTGACAGTTGATTCCGGCCCGCATATCGGGCTTGCGTAGCGCGCGGCGCCTGACGACCCCGAGGTCGCGACGGTCAGTTCGCAAGGGAGCGGGCCGATGATCGTCGATACCCACCTGCACATCATCGACAGGCAGGCGCTGCGCTATCCATGGCTGGCCGGCGAGCCGGCGCTCGACCGCAACTTCTCCTACCCGGCCTATGCCTCGGAGGCAGCGCGGCTCGGCATCGGCCGGACGCTGCACATGGAGGTCGACGTCGACCCCGCGCAGATGCAGGCCGAGACCGACCACGTGCGAGGCATTGCCGCGCGTCCGGGCAGCCTCGTCGCCGGCGCGATCGCCGCCTGCCGGCCGGAGAGCCGCGAGTTCGCAGCCTATATGGAGAAACAGGCGGCAGACCCCTTCGTGAAAGGCTTGCGCCGGGTGCTGCATGGCGTGTCCGGAGACGTCTCGGCGAGCCCGCTGTTCCACGAGAACATCCGCCGGATGCAGGGAACGGGCCTGACCTACGACCTGATCTTCCGGCCCGACGACCTGCCGCGCGCAATGGCGCTCGCCGACGCAGCGCCCGGCCTCACCTTCATCCTCGACCATTTCGGGCGGCCGGACCTCAAGGGCGGCAGCGGGCAGCCGTGGTGGGGCCATGTCGCCGAACTGGCGAAACGCCCCAACGTCGTCGCCAAGATCTCCGGCATCATCGCCTACACCGATCCCGACGGCTGGACTGTCGAGAGCCTGCGGCCGTTCTTCGAACACATCGTCCGGCATTTCGGCTGGGACCGGATGGTCTGGGGCAGCGACTGGCCGGTCTGCAATCTCGGCGGCGGCCTGTCGTGGTGGGTAGCCGCGACGCATGCGCTGGTCGACGGCTCCAGCCTCGACGAACGCGGGAAGCTTTTCAGCCGCAACGCCCGGACGATCTGGAACCTGACCTGACTAGGCCTCGTCCAGCGCCTCGATCTCGCGGCGCTGCTCGTGCATCCTGAGGAAGATGCGGTAGTCGCGGTCGTAGCTCGAGGCCAGCGCCGCGTTGGGCTGGCGCACCCTGTCCGGCCGGCGCATCGCACGACAGCAGCCCGCGAGGTTGCCGTGCCAGCCGGCAGCCGAGGCGGCCGCCATCGCCGTGCCGAGCAGCACGGCATCCTCCGCGGTCGACTCGACGACCGAGCAGCCGGTGACGTCGGCGTATAGTTCCATCAGCAGGGGGTTGCGGGTGTGGCCGCCGGTGACATGCAGCGTGTCGATGCGGCTGCCATGCGCGTTCAGGTGGTCGAGGATATGGCGGACGCCGAGCGCGATCGACACGGCGGTGCGCCAGTAGACCCGGCACAGCCCGTCGAAGGAAGCGTCGAGCGCCAGTCCGCTCACCACGCCGCGCGCGTGCGGGTCGGCGAAGGGCGAGCGGTTGCCGTGGAAGTCCGGCAGCACGTGCAGCCCCCTGCAGAAGCCGTCGCCTTCCGCGGCGCGCATCGCCGCGATGCGCGCGCTGATCCGGTCGTGGGTGGCGGCATCGGGCTCGCCGGCGGCGCCGTGGATGCGGATCACGTGGTCGAGCAGCGCGCCGGTCGCCGACTGCCCGCCTTCGGAGAGCCAGTAGCCGGGCAGCGCGGCGCCGAAGTAAGGGCCCCATACGCCGGGCACCACGCGCGCCTCGCGCGACATGCCCATGACGCAGCTCGACGTACCGGCGATCAGCGCCAGATGCCGCTCCAGCGCCTCGCCGGCGAAACCGCCGACGACGCCCAGCGCGCCTGCGAAGGCGTCGATCAGGCCAACGCCGACCTGGCAACCGGGGTCGAGGCCGAGTTCGGCAGCCGCTTCCGCCGTCAGGGGGCCGAGCGCCTGCCCCACCGGCGTGGCCCGCTCGGGCAGGCCGCCCCGAGCGCGCATGTCGGGGATGCCGACCGCCTCGAAGAAGTCCTGCCGCCAGCCGGCCGCATGGGCGAGATAGGTCCACTTGCTGGTCAGCGTGCATTGCGAGCGCGCGGCAGAACCCGTCGAGCGCCAGGTCAGGAAGTCCGCGAGGTCGAAGAAGTGGCGCGACGCGGCCCAGGTCGCGGGCGCATGGCGCTTCAGCCACATCAGCTTAGGCGTCTGCATCTCGGGCGACATGACGCCGCCGACATGGGCCAGCACCTCATGCCCTGTCGCGGTGCATTCGTCGGCCTCGGCCAGCGCGCGATGGTCGAGCCAGACCAGCGTGTCCCAGCGCGCCTCGCCGCCAGGCGAGACGGGCAACTGCCGTCCGCCCTCGCCACGCGCGACCAGCGAACAGGTCGCGTCGAAGCCGATGCCGGCGAACCGCTCCGGCCCGACGCCCGCCTTGCCGCGCGCCGACTGCACGGCGCGGCAGACGGCGCGCCAGATGTCCTCGGAATCATGCTCGGCATGGTCGGTGGCCGGGCGGTTCATGACGATCGGATGCTCGCCGCGGCCGAGCAGCCGGCCGTCGCGGTCGAACACGCCGGCGCGCGCACTGCCGGTGCCGACATCGACGGCGCAGACCAGGTCGCGCATCAGCGTCCTTTTCCGAGGCCGAGCAGGTCGGGCAGGAGCCGCATGTCGTCGAACACCACGTCCGGCTTCAGCGCCTCGACCGTGTCTCGAAGGCCGCTGGGACCCGCATGAGAGCCGCCAGCGAAGGCGAAGACGCGCATGCCGGCGCTGCGCGCGGCGCGGATGCCGGCCGGGCTGTCCTCGATGACCACGCAACCCGCCGGGTCGACGCCCATCGACTGCGCGGCGTGGAGGAAGAGGTCCGGGGCGGGCTTGCCGTTCTCGACCATCGTCGAACTGTATATATGCGGCTCCAGCCTTTCGAGAAGGCCGGTCACGGCGAGCGACAGCCGGATGCGCTCGGGCTGGCTGGACGACGCCACGCAGCGCGGCAGCCCAATGACATCGATCGCGTCGGCGATGCCGCGGATGGGCTTCAGCTCTTCGCGGAATCGGCCGTAGAGGCGGTTTCGCACCTGGTCGAGATGCCAGGGCGTGATCTCCAGCCCGAACTCGGCACGGATGATCCCTGCGATCGTCGCCATGGAGAGGCCGAGGAACCGGCGATAGGCTTCGTCGGCCTGCACGGTCACGCCCCAGCCGGCGAGGACCTCGACCAGCACCTCGATGGAGATCGGCTCGCTGTCGACCAGCACGCCGTCGCAGTCGAAGATGACCAGTTCCGGAACGGCCCGGACGCGCCCGTCAGGCGCGGAATGGCCGTTGCGCTGATCCATGCTTGATTTCCTCCGGCGGGTGCCGGCCCGGTCAGGCCGACGCCGACAGATAGCGCGTCAGCGTCGCCTTGGCACCATCCTTCCACAGCGCTGCCAGCCATGCGGCGAAGGCGTCAGCGAAAGGCGCGGCCCTGCCGACGTCGCCATAGATGTCGTGCATGCCGAGCCACGCTGCCGGGTCGGACTTCGCGGCCATCGCAGCCGTCTGCAGCCGGGTCCAGGAAGGATCGTTGGGCTCGATGGTCCGGCCAGTGTCGGTCGTCCCGAAGCAGTAGCGGCACCACAGGGCCGATTCGAGTGCGAGGCCGGAAACCGGGAGGCCTTTGGCCAGGCGGTCGGCAATCGAGGGGATGATGAATTTCGGCTGGCGGTTCGACCCGTCGAGGCAGAGCCGGCGGATCGTGTCGGCGATCTTGGGGTTGGAAAAGCGCTCCTCGACCAGCCGGTAGTAGGCGCCGAGATCGGTGTCCGGCACCGGCGGCACCACCGGGATGATCTCCTCGGTCTCGACCTTGCGCAGGAAGCCGACCACCAGCGGGTCACGCATCGCCTCGTGCACCAGTTCGATGTCCATCAGCCCCGCCGGATAGGCGATGACCGCGTGGCCGCCGTTGAGGATGCGGATCTTCATGTGCTCATAGGGCGTGACGTCGCGCACGAACTGGACGCCGACATCCTGGAGCGCCGGACGCCCGGCCGGGAAGTTGTCCTCCAGCACCCACTGCCGGAACGTCTCGCAATAGACCGGCCAGACGTCGTCTATGCCGAAGTCGGCGACGATCGAGGACCGCTCGCGTTCACCGGTCGCCGGCGTGATGCGGTCGACCATGCCGTTCGGAAAGGCGACGCTGTCGCGGATCCAGGTCGCGAAGTCGGGATCGGAAAGCTCAGCCAGCCCCGCGACGGCGTTGCGGGTCACGACGCCATTGTGGGGGATGTTGTCGCAGGACATGACCGTGAAGGGCACCGTGCCCTCGTCGCGGCGCCGCTTCAGCCCTGCCGCGATCAGGCCGAAAACCGTCTGTGGCCGCGAGGGGTTCGCCGCGTCGGCGACGATCGCCGGATGCGCCGGATTGAAGCGCCCCGTCGCCGCGTCGAGGAAGTAGCCGCCCTCGGTGATGGTCATCGAGACGATGCGTATCGCCGGGTCCGCCAGGCTGGCGAGAATCGCGTCGACGTCGCCCGGCCGCAGGAAGCCGATCATCGACCCGGTGATGCGAGCCGACGCGCCGCGCGCGTCCTGCTCCACGACCGACGTCAGGAAATCCTGCGCCTCGAATTTCTGCCGCGCCGCCTCGTCGGCCGGCAGCACGCCTGCGCCGCGGATCGCCCAGTCCTGGTCGCGGCCTGTGTTGAAGAGGTCGTCGAGATAGACGGCCTGGTGCGCCCGGTGAAAATTGCCCACGCCGAAATGGACGATGCCCGCGGAGAGGCTGGCGCGCTCGTAGGTTGGTCGCGCGATGGAGGGCGGCAGATCGGCAAGGCCGGCGAGTGAAAGCTTGGTTGCCATGGCGTCAGCTCATCCAGTTGCCGCCATCGACATTGTATGTCTGGGCGACGACGTAGTCGGACTCTGGCGAAGCGAGGAAGATCGCCATGCCGACGAGATCCTCGGCTGTCCCCATGCGGCCGTATGGGACTGCTTCGCCGACCAGCCGCTTCTTCTCGCCGGGCGCGCGGTTCTCGTATTTCGCGAAGAGGGAATCGACGTGGTCCCAGTGCTCGCCGTCGACGACGCCCGGCGCGATCGCGTTCACGTTGATGCGATGCTTGATGAGGTCGAGGCCGGCCGACTGGGTCAGGCTGATGACGGCTGCCTTCGTGGCGCAGTACACGGCGACCAGCGCCTCGCCGCGCCGGCCGGCCTGGCTGGCCATGTTGACGATCTTGCCGCCCCGGCCGGCGGCAATCATCGACCGGGCGACGGCCTGGAGCATGAACAGCGTACCGGCAACGTTCACCGAAAAGAGCCGGTCGTAGCTGGGGCGGCCGATCTCGACGATCGGCGTGAGATCGAACAGCGCCGCGTTGTTGACGAGGATGTCGATGCCACCGGCCTGCCTCTCGACCTCGCCCACTGCCGCATCGATGGACGGCTGGCTTGTCACGTCGAGGTGAACCGGGAAGGCGGCGGCGCCGATGGCGGCAGCCGTGGCGGATGCGGCGTCGCGGTTGATGTCGGCAATGGCCACCCGCGCGCCCTCGCTCGCATAGGCTTCGGCGAAGGCGCGGCCGATGCCGCGCGCCGCGCCGGTGATGATCGCCGTGCGGCCTTCCAGGCGTCTCATCTGACCGCAAGCCCGTCCTTGCCGAAACGGTGCAGCTTGCCCGGCTCCGGCGTCAGGTAGATCGTGGCGCCATGGTCGAGACCCGCCTCGCCGGCAGCGCGCACGATCATCGAGCCCGCGCCTTCGGTCTGGACGTGCAGGAACGTGTCCGAGCCGAGATGCTCGGCCACGCCGACAACGCCCTTCCACTCGCCTTCGGTACGCGAGACGGCGAGATGCTCGGGGCGGATGCCGATGGTCTCGGCGCCATGCCTGGCAGCCGGTGCGCCGCCGATCAGGTTCATGCGCGGCGAGCCGATGAAGCCGGCGACGAACAGGTTGCGCGGGCTGTGGTAGAGTTCGAGCGGCGAACCGACCTGCTCGATATTGCCGGCGTTGAGCACCACGATCTTGTCGGCCATGGTCATTGCCTCCACCTGGTCGTGGGTGACGTAGATCATCGTCGTCTTCAGCTGCTGGTGAAGCTCGCTGATCTCCAGGCGCATCGTGCCGCGCAGCGCCGCGTCGAGGTTCGACAGCGGCTCGTCGAAAAGGAATGCCGACGGCTGGCGGACGATGGCGCGGCCGATGGCGACACGCTGGCGCTGGCCGCCGGACAGCTGGCCGGGCCTGCGCTCCAGATAGTTCGTAAGGTTCAGCGTGGCGGCCGCGGCGCGTACCTTCTTGTCGATCGCGTCCTTGCCCACCTTCGCCATCTTCAGCGGGAAGGCGATGTTGTTGTAGACGCTCATGTGCGGGTAGAGCGCATAGGACTGGAACACCATGGCCAGGCCTCGTTTCGCCGGCGCCGCGTCGGTGACGTCGCGGCCGTCGATCGAGATCTTGCCGCGCGTCGTGTCCTCCAGCCCGGCGATCAGCCTGAGCAGCGTCGATTTTCCGCAGCCCGAGGGACCAACGAACACGACGAACTCGCCGTCATCGATCTCCAGATCGATCTCCGGAATGACGTTTGTCACGCCGAATGACTTGTTGACCTTTTCGAGAACAATCCTGCCCATCTCGTCCTCCCAGGACTTCTCTTTGGCGATTACTTCACGGCGCCGAACGTCAGGCCGCGCACCAGCTGGCGCTGCGAGAACCAGCCCATGATCAGGATCGGCGCGATGGCCAGCGTCGAGGCGGCCGACAGCTTCGCCCAGAACAGGCCCTGCGGGCTCGAGAAGGACGAGATGAAGGCGGTGAGCGGCGCGGCGTTTGTCGTCGTCAGGCGGATCGTCCAGAACGCCTCGTTCCAAGCCAGGATGATGTTCAGGAGCATGGTGGAGGCGATGCCGGGGACCGCCATCGGGGTCAGCACATAGATGATCTCGTTCCAGAGCGAGGCGCCGTCCATGCGGGCCGCCTCGAGGATCTCGCCCGGTATCTCGCGGAAGTATGTGTAGAGCATCCACACCACGATCGGCAGGTTGATCATGGTCAGCATAAGCATCAGGCCGATGCGGCTATCCAGCAGACCGAGGTCGCGGAAGATCAGGTAGATCGGCACGAGCACGGCAACCGCCGGCATCATCTTGGTGGAGAGCATCCACATCAGGATGTCCTTGGTGCGCTTGGTCGGCGAGAACGCCATCGACCACGCGGCCGGCACCGCGATGACGAGTGCGATGATCGTCGATCCGACCGACAGGATCACCGAGTTCAGGAAGGGTCGGAAGTAGTTGTACTGGCTCTGGACCTCGGCGTAGCTCTCGGTCGTGCCGGACGGGAACAGGCTGAAGCCGGCGATCGCCTCGGACTCCGATTTGAACGAGGTGATGATCGTGTAGAGGATCGGGAAGAAGATCACGAAGGCTACCGCCCAGGCGGCGATCGTGACGACGACCTTGCGTTCGGTGGAGACGGTGCGGGCCATTGTGGTTCTCCTACCGGTCGAGGTTCTTGCCGACGGCGCGCATCAGGAAGATGGCGACGATGTTGGCGAGGATGACGGCGATGATGCCGCCGGCCGAGGCCTGGCCGATGCGGTAGTCGAGCAGCGCCTTCTGGTAGACGAGGAAGGGCAGGTTGGTGGACGCGAAGCCCGGACCGCCATTCGTCGTGACCAGGATCTCGGCGTAGACGCCCAGCAGGAAGATGGTCTGGATCAGCACGACGACCGTCATCGCCCGGGCGAGGTGCGGCAGCGTCAGGTACCAGAAGCGCGCAAGCACGCCAGCGCCGTCCATCTCGGCCGCTTCCTTCTGCTCGCCGTCGAGCGACTGCAGCGAGGTCAGCAGGATCAGCGTCGCGAAGGGCAGCCACTGCCAGGCCACGATCATGACGATCGAGAACAGCGGGTACTGCGCGAACCAGTCGATCGGCTGCGCGCCGAAGAAGCGGGCGATGTCGGCGAAGACGCCGTAGCCCGGGTGCATGATCATGTTCTTCCAGACCAGCGCGGCGACCGGCGGCATCACGAAGAAAGGCGAGATCACCAGGATGCGCACGAAGCCCTGGCCGAACATCGGCTGGTCGAGCAGCAGTGCCAGAAGAACGCCGCCCACCAGGGTGATCAGCAGGACGCTGCCGACGAGCAGCAGCGTGTTGATGATCGACTGGATGAAGGCCGGGTTGGAGAAGAACAGGACGTAGTTCGAGAGGCCGGCGAAGCCGTCGTTGATCGGGTTCAGCAGGTTGTAGTGCTGGAACGAGAACCAGAGCGTGAATGCGAGCGGCACGATCATCCAGACGAAGAGCAGGAGGACCGAGGGCGCGAGCATCAAGCGCGCCAGCGTACCCGTCTGTCTCGTTGCCATGGTCCCCTCCCTGGCCCGTCCGGGCCGCCAGCGTCACCCGGCCATGTGCCGGGGCGCGATCCTCCGGTGGCTGCCGGTCTCCCGATGGGAGCCGCGGCGGCGGGCGAAGGCAAGCATTCGGGAAAAAATGGCCGCCCGGACAGCGCCGGACGGCCCAGCCACTGGGAGGCTTACTTGATGTAGCCGCTCTCGGTCATCGTCGAGGTCGCGACGTCCTGCGCCTGCTTCAGCGCATCGTCCACCGACATCTGCCCGGCCAGCGCGGCCGAGAAGATCTGTCCGACCGTCGTGCCGAGACCCTGGAACTCGGGGATCGCCACGAACTGCACGCCGACATAGGGAACCGGCTTGACCGTCGGGTTCTTCGGGTCGGCGGCGTTGATGCTATCCAGCGTCATCTTCGCGAAGGGCGCGGCCGCCTGGTACTCGGCGTTGTTGTAGAGCGAGGTGCGCGTGCCCGGAGGAACGTTCGCCCAGCCTTCCTTCGAGGCGACGAGCGCCAGGTATTCCTTGCTCGTCGCCCAGGCGACGAACTTCTCGGCGGCGGCGGCCTTCTGCGTGCCGGCCGGGATCGCCAGCGACCATGCCCACAGCCAGTTGCCGCGCTTGCCGAGGCCGTTGTCGGGCGCCAGCGCATAACCGACCTTGTCGGCGACGGTGGAGTCCTTCGGATTGGAGACGAAGGACGCCGCGACCGTGGCGTCGATCCACATGCCGCACTTGCCCTGCTGGAACAGCGCCAGGTTCTCGTTGAAGCCGTTCGACGACGCGCCGGCCGGGCCGGCATCCTTCATCAGGTCGACGTAGAACTGCAGCGTGTTCTTCCACTCGGCCTGGTCGAACTGCGGCTTCCAGTTCTCGTCGAACCAGCGGGCACCGAACGAGTTCGCGGTGGCCGTGAGGAAGGCCATGTTCTCGCCCCAGCCGGCCTTGCCGCGCAGGCAGATGCCGTTGATGTCGTTGGCGCGGTCGGTCATCTTGCGCGCGGCTTCGCCGATGAATTCCCAGGTCGGCGCGTCGGGCATGGTCAGGCCCGCCTTCTCCATCAGGTCCTTGCGGTACATGACGAAGGACGACTCGCCGTAGAACGGCGCGGCGTAGAGCTTGCCGTCGGCGGACAGGCCCCCGGAAATCGCCGGGATGATGTCGCCGGCGTCGTAGTCGGCGCCGAGGTTGTCGAGCGGCAGCAGCCAGCTCTGCTTCGCCCAGATCGGAACCTCGTAGGTGCCGATGGTCATCACGTCGTACTGGCCGCCCTTGGTGGCGATGTCGGTCGTGACGCGCTCGCGCAGCACGTTCTCTTCGAGAGTCACCCAGTTCAGCTGGATGTCCGGGTTCTTGGCGGTGAAATCATCCGTCAGCTTCTGCATGCGGATCATGTCGCCATTGTTGACGGTGGCGATGGTGAGCGTCTCGGCACCGGCGATGCCGGTGAATACGAAAAGGCTGACAGCTCCGAGGAGCAGCGATTTGCGATCCATGAAATCCTCCCGACAGGTCGCAGTGAGCAAATGCTTTACTCATGGGCAATTACTCAGTCGCCGGCAAAAGAGTCAACGCGGATTCGTTGCTGCAATGCAGCAAGACCGGCACGGAGTTGATCTGGAAAGAGCTAGCGAAGGAGGCTTTCGGCCGTCTTTTCGTCGGTGATCAGGCCGTTGACGAGGCCGCCCCGGATCGCCGCGGCGATGCCCGGCAGCTTGCGCGGCCCCATGGCGGCGGCGACGACGCGCGAGCGCGCGCGGTCGGGTATCGGCGCCGAAGCGACGCGGTCGTTGGTGATGCCGTCGATCAGCCGGCCGGACCGGTCGTAAGCCCAGCCGACGATCTCGCCGACGGCGCCTGCCTTGCGGAGCGCCGCCAGTTCGTCCTTCGAGATGAACCCGTCGACGAACAGCGGCGCGGCCTCGCCCAGTTCGCCGATGCCGACGAAGGTGACGTCGGCTTGCGCCGCCAGTTCCAGCGTCGGGCGTATCATCGCCTGGCCGTGCAGCATCGCACGCTCGGCGTTGGACGATGCGATGACCGGCAGCGGCATCGGGAAGGAGCGTGCCTTGACCGTATCGGCCATCGTGAAGACGACGTTGTAGTAGGCCGCCGACCCGTCCGGCGCGATGTTCCCGGTCAGCGACACCACCTTGTGCTGCGGACTGTCGATGGCGGGCAATTGCTCGACGGCCGCCTTCAGCGTGCGCCCGGTACCCAGCGCCAGCACGGCCGGCTCTGCGCGCCGCAGCCAGCGCTCGATCTCGGCGGCGACAGCCTGCGCGACGCCGAGCGTGGTCGAATCCGAGCCCGGATCGGTCGGCACGACCTCGCAGAGCGCCAGCCCGAACGTCGTCTGTAGGTCCTGGGCCAGCGTCAGGCAGCGCGCGATCGGATGGTCGATCCTGACCTTCACCAGCCCCTCGGCGACCGCGAGCGAGACCAGGCGCTGCGCCGACTGGCGCGAGACGCCGAGCTTCGCCGCGATCTGGTCCTGCGTATTGCCGGCCACGTAGTAGAGCCACCCGGCCCGCGCGGCCTCGTCGAGACGGCTTGCGTTCACCCTGTCGCTTCCCTTCCGCAGGCCCGACAAGGGCCGAAGACACCGCTACCATACTTGTGCAGGCGCGAAGCGCCACGCCTCGCGACGAAGATTCACGCGGTTTGACATCGATCAAGGGAAGAGGCGGCGTTCCATGTCGTTATTGGTCCAGAAAGCGCGGCATTATGCCCGGGCTGCCGAATGGACGGAGCCGGGAGCGGACAGTATGATCCGCGCGTCTCCCAGGGACCCAGAATGAACTATCAGCGTTTTTTCGAAGAGGCGATCGACCAGGTTCACGCCGAGCGCCGCTATCGGGTGTTCGCGGACCTCGAACGGATCGCCGGCCGCTTCCCGAGCGCGCTCTGGCGTTCCGCCGAGGGTGAGCGCGAGATCACCGTCTGGTGCTCCAACGACTATCTCGGAATGGGTCAGCACCCCGACGTCATCCGCGCCCAGCAGGACGCGGCCGGCCGCATGGGCTCCGGCGCCGGCGGCACGCGCAACATCTCCGGCACCAACCACCCGCTGGTCGAGCTCGAGGCCGAACTCGCCGACCTGCACGGCAAGGACTCCGCACTGGTCTTCACCTCGGGCTTCGTCTCCAACGAGGCATCGATCTCCACCATCGCGCGGCTTCTGCCGAACTGCCTGATCCTTTCGGACGAACTGAATCACGCCTCGATGATCGAGGGCGTGCGCCGCTCGGGCGCCGAGAAGAAGGTTTTCCGCCACAACGACGTGGCGCATCTCGAGCAGCTACTGCGCGCCGCCGGGCGCGAACGCGCCAAGCTCATCGTCTTCGAGTCGGTCTATTCGATGGATGGCGACGTCGCGCCGATCGCCGCGATCTGCGATCTGGCCGACAAGTACAACGCCATGACATACATCGACGAAGTCCATGCGGTCGGCATGTACGGCGCGCGCGGCGGCGGCATCACGGAGCGCGAGGGTCTCGCCCACCGCATCGACGTGATCGAGGGGACGCTCGCCAAGGCCTTCGGGACGCTGGGTGGCTACATCACCGGCTCGGCCGCCGTGGTCGACGCCGTCCGTTCCTATGCGCCGGGGTTCATCTTCACGACCGCGCTGCCGCCGGCGATCGCGGCTGCCGCCACCGTGTCGATCCGCCATCTGAAGCGCTCGAGCGCCGAACGGGAAATCCAGCAGAGGCAGGCTCAGCGGACCAAGGACGTGCTCTCCGCCGCCGGCCTGCCGGTCATGCCGTCCTCGACGCACATCGTGCCGGTGTTGGTGGCCGATCCCGAGCTTTGCAAGATGGCGACCGACCGGCTGCTCGGACTGCACGGCATCTACATCCAGCCGATCAACTATCCGACCGTGCCGCGCGGCACCGAGCGGCTCCGCATCACGCCGACGCCATTCCACTCGGACGCGCTGATCGAGACGCTCCGCGACGCGCTGGTCGAGACCTGGGACGCGCTCGGCATTCCCTACGGCGCCTCGGGTGGCGGCCAGGTCAGGCGGACCGACCGCATCATCCCGCTGGTGGTTCCGAAGTCCGGCGGCTAGAGCGTTTCAGGGCTAGATGGAATCGTTCTGCCGGAGGCAATTCGATCCAGGGTCGAGGCAGTCGGCGAAGGTCGTACCGGTGGTACGTCCGAGACGGCTGCCGAAGGATCTGGATCGAATTGACCCGGCCCGTAGGGTTTGCCGCTGGCGGACGCCCGCTTCGTCAGCCGGCTGGCCCGATGCACCACATCGGGACTACGCCGCCTTCCTCGCGGATCGTCGCGCCATCGGACAAACAGAACCGTTTCCATCTAACCCTGAACCGCTCTAGGATTCAGCCAGCGCGCAGCATGCCGCGCGGGAATGCGTAGACCCGGTCGCGGCCGAGAAGGTACGCCATCAGCGTGTCGAGGCTGAACAGCCCGGCATAGGCACGGTCCATCACGTTCAGCGAGCCTGTGTAGGCGCCGAAGGCCGGCATCACCATCCGCGCGCCATCGGTGGCAAAGCAGCGTCGCCTGAGCGAACGCCCGCGCTGCACGATGCGCGCGCAAGGGTGCAGGTGCCCGGCAATCTCGCCCGGCCCGGCGCCGACGGTCGGCTCATGGCGGAAGACCAGCGACCCGACCGCCAGTTCGTCGACAGTCTCGCCGGGCAGGCCTGAAGGCGCATCCGGATCGTGGTTGCCGGTGATCCAGAACCAATCGCGGCCGGCCGCCAGCCTTTCCAGCGCGCTGCGGTAGGGCAGCGGCATGCGTTCCGACCCGCCGCCGTCATGGAAGGAATCGCCGAGGCTGACGACGGTGCGCGGCGCATGGTCTGCGATCACTGCCGCTAACTGGTTCAGCGTCGCCAGCGTGTCGTAGGGGGGTATCAGCGCGCCGCGGCGGGCGTGCGAAGAGCCCTTCTCCAGATGCAGGTCCGAGACGACCAGCATCGAGAGTGCCGGCACGAACAGCGCGCCGCGCAGGTCGCAGCAGACTTCCTCGCCGGCGACGGTGGCGCGGGCGAAAGTCTCTTCCGTCTCGATCCTGCGGGCTGCCGACGTCACGCCGTCCCCATTGCTTCCTCGACCATGTCCGCCGCTTCCGCGAGCAGCTTCTCGCTGGCGCCGCCGGCCACCGATTCCTTGCCGATCTCCAGCATGACGGGCACGGCGAGAGGCGAGATGTGATCGAGGCGCTTATGCATGATTCGTCCGCGAATGCGCGAGAGCATGTCGCCAAGCCTGCTGACATCGAGCAGGCCCGCGGCCGCATCGGCGCGCGTCGCCTGCAGCAGGATGTGGTCGGGCTCGTGGGCGCGCAGCACGTCGTAGATCAGGTCGGACGACACGGTGATCTGCCGGCCCGTCTTCTCCTGGCCGGGATGGCGCTTCTCGATCAGCCCGGCGATGACGGCGCAGGTCCGGAACATGCGCTTCAGCATCCAGCTCTCGTTCAGCCAGGCGTCGAGGTCGTCGCCCAGCATGTCCTCGTCGAACAGGTCGGAGAGCGACGGCCTCTTCGCCTTGAAGGCCGCGCCCAGGTCGTCGAGCGCCCAGACGGCCAGCGAATAGTCGGTCGCGACGAAGCCGAGCGGATGGGCGCCGGCGCGTTCCAGCCGGCGGGTGAGCAGCATGCCGAGCGTCTGGTGGGCGAGCCTGCCCTCGAATGGGTAGGCGACCATGTAGAAGCGGCCGGCGCGCGGAAAGGTTTCGACCAGCAGGTCGTGCCGGCGCGGCAGCACGGACTTTTCCTTCTGGAGCCTGAGCCAGTCGGCCACCTGATCGGGCAGCCGCGACCAGCGCGCCGGGTCGGCCAGCATGCCGCGCACTTCCTCGGCCAGATAGGTCGAGAGCGGAAACTTCCCGCCCGCATAGGACGGTACCATGATGCGCGCGCCGGAACCGTTCGACACGAAGCACTCGTTCTCTCGAATACCTTCGAAGCGCAGGATCTTGCCCGCGAAGAGGAAGGTGTCGCCGGGTCTCAGTGACTCGGCAAAATATTCCTCGATCTTGCCCAGTACCGAACCACCGCGCGAGACGGCCGCCCTGCCCTGCCGGACGTAGCGGACGTTCAACTCTGGCATCTCGACGATGGTGCCGACGTTGAGCCGGTACTGCTGCGCGACGCGCGGATGCGCGATGCGCCAGAGCCCCTCCTTCGTCTTGCGGATGCGGGCGTAGCGCTCGTAGCTCTGCAGCGCGTAGCCGCCCGTCGCCACGAAATCGATCGCCCTGTCGAAGGTCGGCCGGTCGAGGCCGGAATAGGGTGCTGCGGAGCGCACCTCCTCATAGAAATCGTCGGCGTCGAAGGCGGAAGCGCAGGCGCGTCCGAGGATATGCTGGCATAGCACGTCGAGCGCGCCGGTGAGGAGCGGCGGGGTATCCTGCGCGCCGGTCTGGTTGGCCTCCAGCGCCGCGCGGCATTCCAGCACCTCGAAGCGGTTGGCGGGGATCAGGATCGCCTTGGACGGTTCGTCCATGCGGTGGTTCGAGCGGCCGATGCGCTGCGCCAGCCGGCTGGCGCCTTTCGGCGCGCCGACATGTACGACGAGGTCGACATCGCCCCAGTCTATGCCGAGGTCGAGGGTCGACGTGGCGACAATGGCGCGCAGGCTGTTGGTCTCCATCGCCTTCTCGACGCGACGGCGCTGCCCGACGTCGAGCGAGCCGTGGTGGAGCGCGATCGGCAGCGTCTCCTCGTTGACCCGCCAGAGTTCGGCGAACAGGAGCTCAGCCTGGCTGCGCGTGTTGACGAAGAGCAGCGTCGTCTTGTGGCGCTTGATCTCCTCGTAGATCTCCGGAACCGCGTAGCGCGATGAATGCCCCGACCACGGCACGCGCTCCTGCGAATCCAGGATTGAGATGTCGGGCTTTGCACCGCCGCCGACCGTGACGAGATCGGCCATCGTGCCCGGCTCCGCCTGCGACACCAGCCATCGGCGCAATTCGTCGGGCTCGGCGACGGTCGCCGAGAGGCCGATGGTGACCAGCGACGGCACGATGGCGCGCAGTCGGGCAAGCCCGAGCGCCAGCAGGTGGCCGCGCTTCGAGGTCACCAGCGAGTGCAGTTCGTCGAAGACGATGTAGCGCAGGTCCTTGAAGAAGCGGCCGGCATCGCCCGAGGCGATCAGCAGCGCCAGCTGCTCGGGCGTGGTCAGGAGGATATCGGGCGGCACCAGCTTCTGGCGCTGGCGCTTGTGCGTCGGCGTGTCGCCCGTGCGTGTCTCGACGGTGATCGGCAGCGCCATCTCGGCGACCGGCCGGCCAAGATTGCGCTCGATGTCGACCGCCAGCGCCTTCAGCGGCGAGATGTAAAGCGTGTGGATGCCGCGAAACGCCTCGCCCGGCCTCTTCTTCGGCCGCTGCGCAAGATCGACCAGCGTCGGCATGAAGCCGGCGAGCGTCTTGCCCGCGCCCGTCGGCGCGATCAGCAGCACCGACGCACCGCCCTGCACGCGCGACAGAAGCTCGATCTGATGGGCGCGCGGCGACCAGCCGCGCTCCGCGAACCATGTCAGGAACGGCGCGGGAAGTCTTGCCGGCGGGCTCGCGGTTTTCGGGCTTGCCTTCAGGGTCACGCCGCAGAGGTAGCGCGCGCAGGCATCCGCGCCAAGAAAAATCGGAACAAAAAGGGATCAGCCTTTCCGCGCCACCACGACAAGGCCGTGGATCGACGCCCCGCGGTCCATGCGGATGGCTTCGCGGGCGAGCGACGCGATGGACAGCGCGTTCCCGGCCAGCTGCCGGCGCAGATAGGCCTCCGAATGCGCGTAGCGGCGGGAATCGCGGAGAACGAAGTCTGCCGGACCGTCATGCGCCTCCACCGAAAAGGCGAATAGGCCCCCGGTCTCGAGACCCTTCGCAACCGTCTCCACCACGCGGTCGAGCCCGCCAAGATACATGAAGACGTCAGCGGCAGTGACGAGGTCGAAGGCTGCCGGCGCCAGTTCCAGCGTCTGCAGGTCGGCCTTCTCCAGCCGGTCGTATACCTGCCGCGCCTCCGCCTTCCTCAGCATCGCCGCCGAGATGTCGTTGCCTTCGAGACGGTCGCAGACCGGGCGCAGTCTCTCGCCCATCAGGCCGGTGCCGCAGCCGAGGTCGAGCGCATTCCTGAACCGCCTGTCGCCCGCCGCGCGGATCGCCTCGAACAGAAGCTCCGGTACGCGGTAGCCGAGCTTGCCGACCAGCGAGGCGTCGAAACTGCCGGCGTACTGGTCGAACAGCGCTTCGACGAAGGGGCTCGGCGGCGCCGACGAAGCCGGCGCGCGGCCGATCAGTTCCAGCTTCAGGCCCGCGCCGGCCCGGTCGGCCGGGTCCAGCGCCAGCACGGTGCGCCAGGCCTTCTCGGCCGCATCCTCCGCACCTCCCAACTCGTGCATCTCTCCGAGCCGGAACCAGCCGAGCGCCCAGCCGGGGGCAAGCTCGAGCGCACCGAGCATCAATTCGGCTGCTGCCGCATGGTCGCCGGAGCCGAACAGCATCTCGGCATAATCGGCGCGCCGGTCGGCCGTGAGGTCGCCGGACGATCGAGACAAGGGCTTTTCTGGCGCCATTTCAGATGTTGTGGACAAATTCTGATGCGATTTTCTATCGCGCGAGTCAGGAGGCGCGCGCAACGGGCTTTCCGCCGAGGTCAAAATTCCTATCTTCGCTGCAATGCGTCCACGCGACCTGCTCTGCCCGAAGCCCGCCGGCCTCTACTGCACGCCGGGCGATTTCTACATCGACCCGGTGCGACCCGTGGACCGCGCGGTGATCACGCACGGGCATTCCGACCATGCGCGCGCCGGCCACGGCAGCGTGCTCGCCACCCGCGAAACGCTGGACATCATGGCGATCCGCTACGGCGCCGACTTCGCCGGCGAGACACAGGCGGCCGTGCTGGGCAAGACGCTGAAGGTCGGCGACGTCGCGGTCACCTTCCACCCGGCCGGCCATGTGCTGGGTTCCGCTCAGATCGCCGTCGAGCACGGCGGCACCCGGATCGTCGCTTCGGGCGACTACAAGCGCCAGCCGGACACGACCTGCGCCGCCTTCGAGCCGGTCGCCTGCGACGTGTTCATCACCGAGGCGACCTTCGGCCTGCCGGTCTTCCGGCATCCCGACGACCGCGACGAAATCGGACGACTGCTCAAGTCGGTCGCCCAGTTTCCGGAACGTTCCCACGTCGTCGGCGCCTATGCGCTCGGCAAGTCGCAGCGGGTCATCAGGCTGATCCGGAACGCGGGCTACGACCAGCCGATCTACATCCACGGCGCGCTGGAGAAGCTCTGCGACTATTACGCCAGCCAAGGGATCGACCTTGGCGAGTTGCTGCCGGCGACCGTGGCACAGTCGAGCAAGGGCGATTTCTCCGGAGCGATCGTCGTCGGGCCGTCCTCGGCCTTCGCCGACCGCTGGGCGAGGCGTTTCCCCGACCCCATCTCCTGCTTCGCGTCGGGCTGGATGCGCATCCGCCAGCGCGCCAAGCAGGGCGGCGTCGAGCTGCCGCTGATCATCTCCGACCATTCGGACTGGGACGAACTGATCGGCACCATCGTCGAGACGGGCGCATCGGAAGTCTGGGTCACGCATGGCCGCGAGGAGGCGCTGGTGCGCTGGTGCGAACTCGCCGGCATCGCGGCGCGCCCGCTGCACCTCGTCGGCTACGAGGACGAGGGGGACTGATGCGGCGCTTCGCCGAACTGCTGGACCGTCTCGTCCTGACGCCGTCGCGCAACGGCAAGCTGACGCTGATGGTCGACTATTTCCGCGACACGCCGGACCCCGACCGCGGACTGGCGCTCGCCGCCATCACCGGCGACCTGAGCATCGCGGCGATCAAGCCGGCCATGCTGCGTGCGCTGGTGACCGAACGCATGGACCCGGTGCTGTTCGGCTATTCCTACGACTATGTCGGCGACCTGGCGGAAACCGTCTCGCTGGTCTGGCCCGAACCCGAAGACGGCGCGATACCCAACCGGGAGCCGACGCTCGGCGAGGTGGTCGAACGCCTGCAGTCGGCCAGCCGCTCCGACGGTCCGAAGGTGCTTGCCCGGCTGCTTGACCAGACCGACATCCCGTCGCGCTTCGCCATCATCAAGCTGGTGACCGGGGGCCTGAGGATCGGCGTCTCGGCGCGGCTCGCCAAGCAGGCACTGGCGGATTTCGGCAGGCTGGACGTGGCCGAGATCGAAGAGCTGTGGCACGGGCTGGAAGCGCCGTACCTGTCGCTGTTCGCCTGGCTGGAAGGCCGCGCGCCGAAGCCGGAGAAGGCGGCGCTTGCCCTCTTCCGTCCGGTCATGCTGGCGAACCCGGTCGAGGACCGCGATCTCGAAAAGCTCGACCCGGCCGACTACGCGGCGGAATGGAAATGGGACGGCATCCGCGTACAGGCCACCTGCGAAGGCGGTATCCGCCGCCTCTATTCCCGGACCGGCGACGACATCTCGGGCGCATTTCCCGATCTGCTGGAAGCGATGGACTACGAAGGCGCGATCGACGGAGAGCTTCTGGTCGGGCGACCGCCGGGCTGGGTCGGGACCTTCTCCGACCTGCAGCAGCGGCTGAACCGCAAGTCCGTGTCGCCGAAGATGCGCGACAAGTTCCCGGTCTTCGTCCGCTGCTACGACCTGATGCAGGACGGGGCGGAAGACCTGCGGCCGCTGCCGCTTGCCCAGCGACGCGCCCGGCTGGAGGCCTTCGCCGGCGGCCTCGACCCGTCGCGCTTCGACCTGTCGCCCACCGTGTCCGCGTCCGACTGGCCGGCGCTCGACACGCTGAGGAAGAACCCGCCTCACCCCATCATCGAAGGCGTGATGCTGAAAAGGCTGGACAGCGCCTATGTCGCGGGTCGTCCGAAGGGGCCCTGGTTCAAGTGGAAGCGCGACCCGCACACTGTGGACGCCGTGCTGATGTATGCGCAGCGCGGCCATGGCAAGCGGTCCAGCTACTATTCCGACTACACGTTCGGCGTATGGTCCGGCGCGGACGGGAACGAGCAGCTGGTACCGGTCGGCAAGGCCTATTTCGGGTTCACCGACGAGGAACTGAAGCTGATCGACAAATATGTCCGCGACAACACGATCGAACGCTTCGGGCCGGTGCGTTCGGTGCGTGCCGACCGCAACCAGGGTCTCGTGCTGGAAGTGGCATTCGAGGGTCTGAACCGCTCGACCCGCCACAAATCGGGCGTCGCGATGCGCTTCCCGCGCATTTCCAGGCTGCGGTGGGACAAGCCCGCCGCCGAAGCGGACCGGATCGAGACGCTGGAAGCGCTGCTCGATCCCTGATCCCATCCGACAACGGCTACTGCGAGATCGACGCCTTGATCTCGAAGATGTCGATCGCCCGGCCCCTGCCCTCGATGTCGGACGTGATGGCGATCGTGCCGGCCGAACCCGGCTGCTTGGCCGGCAGTTCCATCTCGAACAGATAGTCTGCCCTGGTGATGCCGACCGCGTAACGCTTGCGGCCGCAATCCCCCAGTTCGCCAAAATTGCAGATGACGGAAATCTGCGTTTCCTGCCCCTCGTCGGCGGCGCGCGCCACGATGTCGAACGTGACCTTCCGGCCGGCGAGGCGCTCCAGCACGCCCTGCCCGACGTCGAAGATGACCGCTGCCCCGGACGTGCTCGAGCGGATGCGCAGGAACTTGCCGCCGTCGGCTTCCATGACCTCGGCCGTCGTGCCGCCCGGCGCGCTGACCAGCGTCGGATCGTCGGTGGTGAAGACCGGGATCCACTCGCGCGCCGGATCGACCTCGCCCGGCGGCCGCAAGTCCTCCTCGCCGGGATCGAAGTCCTCGCCCTCGCCCGCCGGCGGCGGGTTGGGAACACCGGTATCGATGTCGGAGAAGAGGCCGGTCGTGTAGGCCCACCAGCCGCCGATGGAGAACAGGGCGATGAAGGTGACGACCACGAACATCATCGCCCATGGCCGCCGGCGCTCCGGATCGACATTGGGCTCGCTCTGGGATGGAATGTCGAAGCCGCCCGCCGGCGCGGATGTCGATGCCTGCCGGTCGAGGACCGGCTCGCTAACCTGCGGCGCGGAGACTGCAGGGTCGAGGGCCGGATCGAGGCGCGGCGCAGCGACTTCCGGCGCACGCGGGGCCGGCCGGTCGACGGCGACCTCCACGTGCGGAGCGCGCGCCGCGGCCGAAACAGGCGGCGCCACCTCGACGGCGGGTGCCCGGCCGACCGGTTCGACTGCCGCGGGAAACGAGACTTCCGGCGCCGCAACTGCCGGCGACACGATGCCTGGCGGGACCGCGGCGATGAATTCGGATTCGATCTCGGCGATCTTCGCCTGCAGGTTCTTGCGGCGGCCGATCGCCACTTCGACGGTCATCTGCGGGTTTGCCTTCAGCGCCCGGTCGAGCGCCGCGAATGCCGACCGATAGACCTTTTCGCGAAAGGCGCGGTCTTCCGCATTGCCCTTCTCGAAAGCGTTCCGGATCGCCGTCTCGATCACATCCAAGCGGAGGCACCCCTGCCGGCCCGCCGCGGGCCGTCGCGTGATCGTTATATGCGGACCGTGCCGCGATCAACGGTCAGCTCGCCGCCAAACCTCGCGAGTCCATCGCACAGGAAAGGACTTCAGCCGACCTTTGCCGTGCATCGACATTCTGCTAGAAGCGATTACGTTTACGCAAACGTCAATTGCTGGGGGAACATCGATGGCGCTGCCGGACATCCTGAAGACCTTGCGGATTCCGGTAGTGGGCGCGCCGCTTTTCATCATCTCGCATCCGCCGCTTGTGCTGGCGCAGTGCAAGGCCGGCGTCGTCGGCTCCTTCCCGGCACTCAATGCGCGCCCCGAAGCCCAGCTCGACGAATGGCTGGCCCAGGTGACGGAGGAACTCGCCGCCCACAACGCCGCCAACCCGGGAAGGCCTGCCGCACCGTTCGCGGTGAACCAGATCGTCCACAAGTCGAATACGCGACTCGAGCACGACGTCGCCATGTGCGTGAAATACAGGGTGCCGATCGTCATCACTTCGCTCGGCGCTGTGCCGGAGGTGAACCAGGCGATCCACTCCTACGGCGGCATCGTGCTGCACGACATCATCCACGACCGGCACGCCCGAAAGGCCGTCGAGAAGGGGGCCGACGGACTGATCGCGGTGGCGACCGGCGCCGGCGGCCATGCGGGAACGCTGTCGCCGTTCGCGCTGATCCAGGAGATCCGCGAGTGGTTCGACGGGCCGCTTCTGCTTTCCGGCGCGATCGCCAATGGCGGCGCGATCCTGGCCGCGCAGGCTATGGGCGCCGACCTCGCCTATATCGGCTCGCCCTTCATCGCCACGCAGGAAGCGCGCGCGGTGGACGAATACAAGGCGATGATCGTCTCCTCCAACGCCGCCGACATCGTCTATTCCAACCTCTTCACCGGGGTTCACGGCAACTACCTCAAGGGCTCGGTGCGCGCCCAGGGCATGGACCCGGACAATCTGCCGGTCTCCGACCCGTCGAAGATGAGCTTCGCCAGCGCCGAGACCAAGGCCTGGAAGCATATCTGGGGGTGCGGCCAGGGCATCGGCGCGGTGAAGGAAGTCGTGCCGGCCGCCGCGATGGTCGAGCGTCTCGCACGCGAGTACGATGCCGCGAAGGCGCGGATCGCGGCCTGAAGGCCTGCGCCGAGCGGCCCACGTGCTCACTTGAATTCGACGCGCAATGAAGCTATCAGGCGCTCACCCTGAAAGCCGCTTTAGCTCAGTTGGTAGAGCACATCATTCGTAATGATGGGGTCGCGTGTTCGAGTCACGCAAGCGGCACCACCACCCTCCCTGGCGCCATCGAACTTTCAGACCGGCAGGCCGAGCAACGCGCGCGCCTCGGCCGGCGAGGCGATATCGCGCCCGGCCTCGCGCGCGATGCTGACCATCTCGCGGATCAGTGCGCCGTTGGACGTCACCTTCTCGCCTGATGCCAGATAGAACGTGTCCTCCAGTCCGGTGCGCAGATGGCCGCCGAGTTCGGCGGCGCGCCGGTGCAGCGGCCAGATCTCGTCGCGGCCGATCGCCGTCACCTGCCAGCGGCAGTCCTTCGGCGCGATGTCGATCAGGATCGGCAGGAGGTCGGCCCGCGCCGGTTGGCCGGAAGAGACGCCCATCACGAAATTGACCTGCGCGGTGCCGGAAAACATGCCGGACTGGCGGTACATGTCGATGCTTCGCACGATGCCGGTGTCGAAACATTCGAATTCGGGGATCGTCCCGACGGCGGCGAAGGCGTCGACGTGAGCCTTCACCTTGCCGACCGGGTTCTCGAACACCATCGGCGGCCAGGCCCATTCGCCATTGGAGCGCATCTTCAGGTAATTCAGCGAGCCGGCGTTGCACGCCGCCATTTCGGGGCGGGTCGCGCGGATGACGTCCAGCGCGACCTGATAGTCCGGTCCGGCCACGCCGGTCGTGTGGTTGATGATCACGCCCGGGCAGGCGCCGCGTATCGCCGCCTGTACCTCCTGCGACAAGGCGGCGTCCCAGCTCGGCAGGTGGCCCTTGCCCGGCTCCTGCCGGCGCAGGTGGATGTGCATCACGCTCGCCCCGGCCTCGAACGCACGCCGGGCCTCGGCCGCCATTTCGGCAGGCGTCACCGGCACATTGTGCTGCTTCGGGTCGGTCAGCACGCCGTTGATGGCGCAGGTGATGATGGCCTTCGACATGGGACGCGTTCCTCCGGTCTGACTTGCTAATGCAGCCAGGCAAACGAGGAAAGAGCGAGGGCGCGACGGTTGCCCGCCGCGCCCTGCTACATCCAGCCAGATACTTCTACCGCACCTAAAGCGACGCTGCGCCCTTGCGGATCTCCCTCGCGCCGAGCCTGCTCAGCGCGATGCGCACCTCGCGCAGGTCGGCTTCCCAGCCGTCATCGGCGTTCATGGGGCCTTCGGACGCCGCGCGCTGCAGGGCGCGGGCCTCGTCCTCGATCTCGCGAAGCTGCCGGATCTTGTCCTCGACGCCGAGGTCATGGTCCTCGACGATGTGCTGGATGCGCATTTCCTTGAACGTGACCATTCGCCTGTCCTCCGTGCTTGAGGGCAAGGAAAAACGTCGCGGCAAAACCTTCGTTCCTGACAATCGCGCTGTCGGCCTCACAACATCTTCGCATTTGTCACAAACACGTGTCCGGTATCCGGGAAACATATCCCGCAAGGGAACCTGTCTTCGAAAATCTGACGCTTTTCAAACGAATACCGCTTTCGTATGGTGCCGCCCAATCGCGGGCGCCAAGGCGCCTTCGGGGGTACGACAAACAACAAAGGATGGGAGCGACATGAAAAAATTCCTGATCACCGCCAGCATCGTCGCGCTGGCAGCCGGCATGGCGCCGGCGTCGGCGGAGACGATCCGCTGGGCCCGCGCGTCGGACGCGCTGACGCTGGATCCGCATTCGCAGAACCAGGGCGTGACGCACACCTTCGCCCACCACATCTACGAGACGCTGGTCGACCGTGACGTCGCCGGCAAGCTGATCCCGCGCCTGGCGACCGAATGGGCGCTGAAGGAAGGCGATCCGACCGTGTGGGTCTTCAAGCTGCGTCCGAACGTCAAGTTCCATGACGGCGCCGCGTTCACCGCCGAGGACGTGGTGTTCTCGCTCGATCGCGCCCGCTCCGAAAAGTCGAACATGCGCCAGCTGCACGCCGCGGTGGACAGCATCACGGCGGTCGACGACCTGACCGTGGAAGTGAAGATGAAGGGGCCGTCGCCGCTCTATCCGAACAACCTGACCAACACGTTCGTGATGGACAAGACCTGGACGGAGACCAACAACGCGGTCGCAGTGCAGGAAGCCGGCTCGCAGGACGACAACTACGCGGTCCGCAACGCCAACGGCACCGGCCCCTACAAGCTGATCTCGCGCGAGCCCGACGTGAAGTCGGTGCTGCAGGCGTTCGACGGCCACTGGGCCGAGACGAAGCCCTTCGTCACCGAGATCCAGTACACGGTGATCTCCGAAGCCGCGACCCGCGTGTCGGCGCTGCTCTCGGGCGAAGTCGACTTCGTGCAGGACGTGCCGGTGCAGGACATCGAGCGCCTCTCGTCGTCGGACGGCGTCACCGTCACGACCGGCCCCGAGAACCGCGTCATCTATTTCGGCTACAAGTTCGGCGACGCGCCGCTCAAGTCGTCCAACGTGACCGACAAGAACCCGATCAACGACGCGAAGGTCCGCGAAGCGATGGCGCTGGCCATCGACCGCGACGCGATCAAGACGGTCGTCATGCGCGGCCAGTCGATCCCGACCGGCGTGGCGACCCCGCCCTTCGTGCACGGCTGGACCGCCGAGCTCGACAAGTACCCGGCGCCGGACATCGCGAAGGCAAAGGCGCTGCTTGCAGAGGCCGGCTATCCGGACGGGTTCACCATCACGCTCGACACGCCGAACAACCGCTACATCAACGACGAGGCGATCTCGACGGCGGTGGTGGGCATGCTCGGCCAGGCCGGCATCAAGGTGACGCTGGCCTCGCGCCCGATCGCCCAGCACTCGCCGCTGATCCAGAACGCCGAGACCGACTTCTACCTGCTCGGCTGGGGCGTTCCGACCTTCGATTCGGCCTACATCTTCAACGATCTGGTTCACTCGAAGGCCGGCCACTACGGCGCCTACAACGCCGGCGGCTACACCAACCCGGAACTCGACGCGAAGATCGAGTCGCTGGGCACGGAGGTCGACACCGCCAAGCGTGACGCCACGATCGCCGAGATCTGGGCGAAGGTGCAGGAAGACCGCGTCCTCCTGCCGATCCACAACCAGGTGCTCGCCTACGCGACCAAGAAGGGTATCAGCATCGCTGTTCACCCCGAGAACCAGCCGCGCATCTATGAAATGACGAAGGGCCAGTAACCCTTCCCGAACGAAGAGGCCCGCCACGCATCGATTTGCGCGGCGGGCCTTTTTCGATAGTCTGAAGCCAGACCGGAAGCGGCCGAAGAGCCGCGGAACCGGCCGGGCCGTCTGTGCGCACGCGCGGGGAAAGCGTGCGCCCTACGCAGGGAGACCGCATCGATGCTGGCCTTCATCCTGCGACGACTGGTGCAATCCGTCGTCGTCATGCTTTTCGTCGCGCTGATCGCGTTTTCGGTGTTCCGCTTCGTCGGAGATCCGGTGGCCAGCCTGCTTGGCCAGGAGTCGCGCCTGCAGGATCACGAGCTGCTGCGCGAGGAACTCGGGCTCAACGATCCCGTCGTCGTGCAGTTCATCCGCTTCATCGGGAACGCGGTGCAGGGCGAGTTCGGGATCTCCTACCGCCTGCAGCAGCCTGTGACGGAGCTGATCTTCAGCCGCCTGCCGGCGACGATCGAACTGGCCTTCGCGTCCGCTCTGATCGCGCTTGTCCTCGGCGTCGGGCTCGGCGTCTATACGGCGCTGAAGCCTCGAAGCTGGACCACGAGCTTCATCATGTCAGCGTCCCTGGTCGGCGTGTCTCTGCCGACCTTCCTGATTGGCATCGGGCTGATCTACATCTTCGCCGTCGAACTGAAGTGGCTGCCGTCCTTCGGCCGCGGCGAGACGGTCAACATCGGCGGCTGGCAGACCGGCCTGCTCACGTCGTCCGGGCTGCGATCGCTGATCCTGCCGGCCATCACGCTGTCGCTGTTCCAGCTGACGCTTATCATGCGGCTGGTCCGCGCCGAGATGCTGGAAGTGCTTCGGCAGGACTACATCCGCTTCGCCAGGGCCAGGGGACTTTCGCAGCGGGCCATCAATTTCGGCCATGCGCTGAAAAACACGCTGGTGCCGGTGATCACGATCACCGGCCTGCAGCTCGGCTCGGTCATCGCCTTCGCCATCATCACCGAGACGGTGTTCCAGTGGCCCGGCGTCGGCTCGCTGTTCGTCAACTCGGTGCAGGTCGTCGACGTGCCGGTGATGGCAGCCTACCTGCTGTTCGTGGCACTCGTATTCGTGGCGATCAACCTGATCGTGGACATCCTCTACTACGTGGTCGATCCACGACTGAGGGTCGACGCGCGGCCGGCGGGGAAATGACCATGACCACTCTTCCCGAACCCGTTGCCGCCACAGCGCCCGGATGGTTCCGGCGCGCCATGGACAGCGACGTGATGTACTCGTTCCGGCGCTCGCCGGTGGCGATCGTCGCCGCGTTCGTCACCGCGGTCCTGGTGCTCGCAGCGGTGTTCGCGCCGCTGATCGCACCATACAACCCGTTCGATCCGTCGAGCCTCAACCTGATGGACGGCTTCACGCCGCCCATGTCGCGGTCGCACGCCGGCAACTACTTCCTGCTCGGCAGCGACAACCAGGGTCGCGACGTGCTCTCGACCATCCTCTACGGCAGCCGCGTGTCGCTGATCGTCGGCGTGTCGGCAACGCTGTTCGCGCTAACGCTCGGCACCATGCTCGGCCTTACCGCCGGCTATCTCGGCGGGCGTACCGACACGGTGATCATGCGCGTCGCCGACGTCCAGCTCTCCTTTCCGGCCATCCTCATCGCCCTGCTGATCTTCGGCATCGCGCGCGGCATCATCCCGCCGAGCCGGCAGGAGGGCATGGCAATCGGCGTGCTGATCCTCGCCATCGGCCTCTCCAACTGGGCGCAGTTCGCACGAACCGTGCGCGGTGCAACGATGGTGGAGCGACAGAAGGACTACGTCGCCGCCGCCCGCATCATGGGCGTCGGTCCGTTCACCATCCTGTTCCGCCATGTGCTGCCGAATACGCTCGGCCCGGTGCTGGTCATCGCGACGATCGGCCTCGCGCTCGCCATCATCGAGGAGGCGACGCTTTCGTTCCTCGGCGTCGGCGTCCCGCCGACCCAGCCGTCGCTCGGTACGCTGATCCGCATCGGCCAGCAGTTCCTGTTTTCCGGCGAGTGGTGGATCCTGCTGTTCCCGGCGCTGACGCTGATCATGCTGGCGCTGGCTGTCAACCTGCTCGGCGACTGGCTGCGCGACGCGCTCAACCCGAGGCTTCGCTGATGGCTCCGTCGCCGCTTCTCTCCGTCCGCAACCTCACGGTCGAGTTCCCGCTGAGGCGCGGCCTGTTCACCGCCGTCGACGACATTTCCTTCGACATCATGCCGGGCGAGATCGTCGGCGTGGTGGGCGAGTCGGGCGCCGGCAAGTCGATGACGGGCTCGGCGATCATCGGGCTGATCGAGCCGCCGGGCCGCATCGCCAAGGGCGAGATCATCTTCGACGGCAAGCCGATCCAGAACCTGCCGCCAGTCGAACTGAACAAGCTGCGCGGCAAGCGGATCGGCATGGTGTTCCAGGACCCGCTCACCAGCCTGAACCCGCTCTACACGATCGGCGAGCAGCTGGTGGAGACGATCCGCCGACACCTGCCGATGGACGAGGCGCAGGCGCGCCAGCGGGCGATCAGCCTGCTCGCCGAGGCGGGCATCCCCTCGCCGGCCGATCGCATCGATTCCTATCCGCACCAGTTCTCGGGCGGCATGCGCCAGCGCGTGGTGATCTCGCTGGCGCTGGCGGCTGAGCCCGAACTGATCATCGCCGACGAGCCGACCTCGGCGCTGGACGTGTCCGTGCAGGCGCAGATCATCAAGGTCCTGAAGCAGCTCTGCGAGAGCCGCGGCGCGGCGGTCATGCTCATCACCCACGACATGGGCGTCATCGCCGAAACGGCGAACCGCATGATCGTGATGAACAAGGGCAAGATCGTCGAGACCGGCTCGGTCGGCGACATCATCAAGCGGCCGCGCGAGGACTACACTCAGCGGCTGATCAAGGCGATCCCGTCGATCAAGGACGAGACGCGGCGGCACGAACTGCCGCCGGCGCCCAAGCCGCTGATCGAGGTGGAAAGGCTCTCCTGCGAGTTCGACCTGTCGAGCTCTGCGTTCGAGCGGCTGTTCAGCCGCGCCGGCCGCAAGACGCTCAAGGCCGTCAACGAAGTGTCGTTCGACATCCCGAAAGGCTCCACCTACGGGCTGGTGGGAGAATCCGGCTCGGGCAAGTCGACCTGCGCGCGCATGATGGTCGGGCTGATCAAGCCGACCGGCGGCAAGGTCAAGCTGGATGGCGACGACATCTGGGACGACGCCGGGACCCAGCGGCGACGCCAGCGCATCCAGATGATCTTCCAGGATCCCTATGCGAGCCTCAATCCGCGCTGGCCGGTCGGCGACATCATCGCCGAGCCGATCAAGGCCCTGAAGCTCGCCAGCGGCCGCGCGGAAATCGCAGATCGCGTCGCCGACCTGCTGGAGCGCGTGCGCCTCGACCCGTCCGCCATGAAGAAGTACCCGCACGAATTCTCGGGAGGCCAGCGGCAGCGCATCGCGATCGCCCGCGCACTTTCCAGCCAGCCCGAATTCATCGTGTGCGACGAGCCGACTTCCGCGCTCGACGTGTCGGTGCAGGCGCAGGTCCTGGACCTGATGCGACGGCTGCAGGACGAGTACGGTCTCACCTATCTGCTGATCAGCCACAACCTCGCGGTGGTTCGACAGATGGCCGACCGCGTCGGCGTCCTGCATCATGGCGTCCTCGTCGAGCAGGGTCCGGTCGACGACATCTTCGACAAGCCGAAGGCCGAATATACACGCATGCTGCTCGAAGCGGTGCCTGACATCTCGAAGGTCGATTGACGGGGAAAGCGATGGACGACCAGCGCTGGGCAGCCGACGTCCTCTCCTTCTGGTTCGGGGAACTGACACCGGAGGACTGGTTCTCGTTCAAGCCGGAGGTCGATCAGAAGATCTCGGCGCGGTTCGAGCCCCTGTGGCACACGATGCGTGAGGCGGTGCCGGCGAGGGCGTTCACAGACGCCGACGCGGCGCTCGCGGCGACGATCGTCTACGATCAGTTCCCCCGCAACATGTTCCGCAGAAAGCCGGAGGCGTTCGCGACCGACACGCTGGCGCTGGCGGTTGCCCGCAACGCGCTGGCGCGCGGCTTCCATGGCATGCATACGCCGGAACGGCGGTCCTTCTTCTTCATGCCTTTCATGCATTCGGAATCGCTGGACGACCAGGAACTCTGCGTCGAACTGTTCGGCGGACCACAAGGCGAATATGCGAAATACGCGGTCGAGCATCGCGACATCGTCGCGCGCTTCGGGCGTTTCCCCCATCGCAATCGCGCACTGGGCCGCGAAAGCACGCAGGAGGAGCTAGTCTTCCTGGGAGAGCACGCGGGCTACGGCCAGTAGGCCTGCACCGCCCAGACTTGCGTCGGCGCGGCGGCTGGCCATAGTACAAACGAGCGCCTTTGCCGGCTTTCCTGGGTAAGCCGGATCGAGGCGAAGGAACTGCCTGTCGAAGGGCGCATCGCGGACCACGGCGGGTCCGCAACGGGAGGACTGAAAGTGGCGAAGGCAACGAAGGCCGCACCGGCGGCGAAGAGCACCGCGAAGAGCGCGAAACCAGCAGCGGAAAAGACGGCGGCCAAGGCTCCGGCGGCGAAGAGCACCGCACCGAAGGCGGCCACCAAGCCTGCTGCAAAGGCGGCGCCCAAGGCTGCCGCGAAAACCGCGCAGCCGGTCAAGGCCGCGGCGAAGGAAGCTGCACCGAAAAAGGCCGCTGCCAAGAGCACCGCCAAGGCCGCAGCGCCTGCGAAGCCGACAGCCAAGGAAGCGTCCAAGCCCAAGGCGATGCCGGCCGCCTCGATGCCCGCGGTGCGGCCAAGCGACAAGCCGTGGCTGAAGAGCTACCCGTCGGTCGTGCCGCCCGAGATCGGCCCGCTGAAGGATCAGTCGATCGGCGACATGATGGTCGCCGCCTGCAAGCAGTTCGCCGGCCGGCCGGCCTACACCTGCATGGACAAGACGCTGACCTTCGCCGAGCTCGAACGCATGTCGGCCGCGTTCGGCGCCTTCCTTCAGTCGAAGGGACTTTCAAAGGGCGCGCGCGTCGCCATAATGATGCCGAACGTGCTGCAGTATCCCGTCGTGCTGATGGCCGTGCTGCGCGCCGGCTACACGGTGGTCAACGTCAACCCGCTCTACACGCCGCGCGAACTCGAGCACCAGCTGAAGGATTCCGGCGCCGAGGCGATCGTCATCCTGGAGAACTTCGCTGCGACGCTTCAGGCGGTCGTCGCGCGCACGCCGGTCAAGCATGTGGTCGTCGCCGCCATGGGCGACCTGCTCGGCGTCAAGGGCATCATCGTCAACTTCGTGGTGCGCCGCGTGAAGAAGCTGGTGCCCGCCTGGTCGTTGCCGGGCCACATCAAGTTCAACGACGCGTTGAAGCAGGGAGGCTCGAAGACCTTCAAGCCCGCCAAGCCGTCTCCAGACGACGTTGCGTTCCTGCAGTACACCGGCGGAACGACAGGCGTGTCGAAGGGCGCGACGCTGCTCCACCGCAACGTTCTCGCCAACGTCGCCCAGAACGCGCTCTGGGTGGAAACGGCCTTCATCAAGCGGCCGCGCCCGGCCACGCTGACCTATGTCTGCCCGCTGCCGCTCTATCACATCTACGCGCTGACGGTGAACGCGCTGATGGGCGCCCAGCAGGGCGCGCACAACATCCTCATTCCGAACCCGCGCGACATTCCGGGCTTCGTGAAGGAACTGGCCAAGCACCCGATCAACATCTTCCCGGGTCTCAACACGCTGTTCAACGCGCTGTTGAACAACGAGGACTTCCGCAAGCTCGACTTCAAGCCGCTGCTGCTGACCTTCGCGGGCGGCATGGCCGCGCAGCGACCGGTCGCCGAGCGCTGGCAGAAGCTCACGGGCTGCTCCATCTCCGAAGGCTACGGCCTGTCGGAGACCGCCCCGGTCGCGACCGCGAACCGCTTCGACGCGGACGAGTTCTCCGGCACGATCGGCCTGCCGATCCCCTCGACAGAGATCGCCATTCGCGACGAGGACGGCAAGGACCTGCCTGTGGGCGAGGTCGGCGAGATCTGCATCCGCGGCCCGCAGGTGATGGCCGGCTACTGGAACCGTCCCGACGAGACCGCGAAGGTCATGGCCGACGACGGCTTCTTCAAGTCGGGCGACATGGGCTTCATGGACGAAAGGGGCTACGTGAAGATCGTCGACCGGAAGAAGGACATGATCCTGGTCTCGGGCTTCAACGTCTATCCGAACGAGCTCGAGGAAGTGGTCGCCCAGCACCCCGGCGTGCTGGAGGTCGCGGCGATCGGCATCCCGGACGAGAAGTCGGGCGAAGTGCCGAAGCTGTTCATCGTCAAGAAGGACCCGAACCTGACCGAGGCGTCGGTGCTGGAGTTCTGCCGGAAGAACCTGACGGCCTACAAGGTGCCGAAGAAGATCGAGTTCCGTGCCGACCTGCCAAAGACCAATGTCGGCAAAATCCTGAGGCGCGAGCTGAGAGGGTAGACGCCCCGCTCTAGGCGCTGCCGGCGAGATACGCCGGCAGTTCCGCCACCGATCCCAGCACCACGTCGGCCATCGGCGCAAGCGATTCCTGCGTGCCGGTCCCGGACAGGACGCCGACCGCAAGGCCCGCCCCACCGGCCCGCGCCATGACGAGGTCGTGTCTGTTGTCGCCGACCATCGCAACCTCGGACGGCTTGAGACCAGTCAGATCGCAGAAGGCATGCAGCGCGTCCGGCGCGGGCTTGGGGTTGGCGACCGCGTCGTAGCCATAAGCGGCGTCGAACATCTGCGCGACGCCGATGGCCAGCAGCGTCTTCTCCGCGCCGCTGGTGGAATCGTTGGTTGCGAGGCCGAGGCGAAATCCCTTGCCATGCAGCGTCGACAACGTTTCCTTGCAACCAGGCAGAGGGACCGCCTGCAACGCGCCCTGCTCGGCCGTGAAACCGTCGAACTCGAGTATCTTGGCGTCGCGGTCGGCGCCTTCGAGCGTCGGGTACCAGAGCTCGACGATGTCGGCGTTGGTGCCGGCGGCGAAGACTGAATCCGCCTTGAAGCGGCCGGCGGCAAGGTCGTAGCCGGCGACTTCCATCAACAGATCGGCGCGCTTGCGGTCGCCGCCGGCCGCCTTCAGCGCCATCAGGTCGCCGATGGCGTACCAGGTCTTCTGGAAGTCGACCAGCGTGCCGTCCTTGTCGAAGAGGATACCGCGAATGGCCATCTCAACTCCTGCCGATCAGTCTGTGCGCGTGCGCGACCAGGCCGGCGGTCGAGGCGTCCCGGCCGGTCGCCGGCTGCCTGCCCTCGACAACCGCCTGCAGTCCCGTCGCCAGTTCCTTGCCGAGTTCGACGCCCCACTGGTCGAAGGCGTTGATGCCGAAGAGCTGCGCCTCGACGAAAACCCGGTGCTCGTAGAGCGCGACCAGCCGGCCAAGCGTCGCCGGGTCGAGTGTGCGGTAAAGGATGGTCAACGACGGGCGGTTGCCGGTGAACACGCGGTGCGGCGCGATCGCGTCGACCTCGGCCGGCTTCGTGCCTTTGGCGAGCATCTGCGCCCGCGCTTCCTCAAGCGTGCGGCCCTTCATCAGCGCTTCCGACTGCGCGAAGCAGTTGGCGAGGAGGAGGTCGTGCTGGTGGCGCAGTTCGGGCTCGTGGCCTTCGGCCGCCACGAGGAACTCGACCGGGATGATGTCGGTGCCCTGGTGCAGCAGCTGGAAGAAGGCGTGCTGGCCGTTGGTGCCGGGCTCGCCCCAGACGAGCGGGC